>ENA-UEQL01000017-UEQL01000017.1-human-gut-metagenome-genome-assembly--contig:-NODE-17-length-73632-cov-7.228577_pt1 | contig 73632 bp, 62 predicted proteins | sample MGYA00242905_ERZ507926 | MGnify/ENA primary metagenome ERZ507926 (study PRJEB26167, sample SAMN06115531) | human gut metagenome | host: Homo sapiens | place: China:Henan | collected 2015-09-09 | study...
GTTACGGTCCCCTATGGCACGGAAATCACGGCAAACAGCTTTGAGATCACGCTGGCGGACAGCAAGGCATCCATTACCACGCTTCCCCATGAAGAAAACGGCGTTTGGAGCTTTACCGTCACAGCGGAGGACGGCAGCACCACGGCTACCTATACCGTCACCGTTACCATTGGCAAGAATCCTGAGCAGGACAGCAATCAGAAGAATGTGGACGATGCAAAGGCCACAATTTCCAGCAAGACCTTTGATGTCAAGCAGGAGGATATCAATAGCGAAGCCGCTATGAAGCGTTACATCGAAGATATGCTGCGCGGCCTGGGCTTTGACGGCATGGATATGCAGGTGGAGATCACTTCCTTCAATGCAGCAGTTGCGGGCGATAGCCAGAACAAGGATGGCGTCAACGGCAGCTTCACGGCAACGGTCAAGCTGACCAAGGGCAGCGGCGACGCACTTGCGGAAGGCACTGTCTCGATCAGCGGCACGATTTTTGCCACGGCTTACAGCGGCGGGAATCCCAATCCTCCCACGCCGCCCTCCCGCGACACCTATACGCTGACGTTTGATACCAACGGCGGCTCTGCCCTGAAATCTGTGGATGCCAAGGCGGGTACGACCATTGATCTGGCGCAGTATGTTCCCGTCCGGGCTGGCTATACCTTCCTGGGCTGGTACAGCGATTCCGCACTGAAAAACGCAGTCACTTCTATTACGCTGAATCGGAACACTACCGTGTATGCGAAGTGGGACAAGCAGAACACACCGTCTGTCAAGAATCCCTTCACCGACGTAAAGCCGGGCGATTGGTTCTATGATGATGTCATGTTTGTCTATGAGAAGAAACTGATGATGGGTACCAGCAGCACCCTGTTCAGCCCCAATGAAGCGGCGACCCGCGCCATGCTGGCCACGATCCTGTGGCGCATGGATGGCAGCCCCGCTCCCAAGAGCAGCGCAGGCTACAGCGACGTACCCACCGGCCAGTGGTATTCCGATGCCATCGCCTGGGCTACCGAGAAGGGGATCTTTGAGGGCTACGGTAACGGCACCTTTGGCCCCAATGATCCGATCACTCGTGAGCAGCTGGCGGCGATCTTCTACCGCTACGCAAGCCACAAGGGCTACGACATGTCGGCAGTTGGCAGTCTGGAGCAGTTCAGCGACAAGGATAAGGCTTCCTCGTGGGCGCTGGATGCCCTGAAATGGGCCATCGGCAGCGGCCTGATGAACGGCAAGGGCAACACCCTTGACCCCACTGGCACCGCTACCCGTGCGGAAATCGCGGCCATGCTCCACCGCCTTGTCGATAAGTACGGCCTTGTGCCGTCTACGACGCCCAGCGGCAACACGCAGTGGACGATCAGATCTCCCCGTACCTATGACAGCAGCGCACTCGGAACCTGGAACTTCATGCTCTGTGCTTCCGCCGCTGCGCTCCTGGCACTGATCACCGCTGAAAAACGGCGGCGTCAGGTCAACTACGCACGATAAAGAAAACACCATCTGATGCGAGGGGGCGCGGAAGCCCCGCGCTCCCTCGCACCAAGCGACTGTTATCTCACCTATGCGGAGGACAGCCAGGAAGGTGCTTTCCAGACGGCATTTTACGGCTTATCTGCATGGGCAGAAAAGGACGCGTCTGAAATGCTGCATGGAATAATCCTATGTAAACAGACCAATGCCCGAATCGAAGCTGTGGCTTCGGTTCTGGCATTTCTGCTTCTTTCCGGAAAAGTACCACACTTTTTTGCGGGAAATTATCTCCGTGAGGTGCAGCCGGTGCGTCTCACGGTTTTACTTTTGCCGCTCGAACACGGCGGGAATTGAAGGGCGGCTGCTTCTGCACAATCAATCATCCCCGCCCAATTATTCCCCGCTGCCGCGCTCCACCCAGCTTCGTTCAGAGAGCATTTCAACCATCTGACCATCTGAACGGAGGAAAAAATATGCTACATAGCGAATATTGGCATCTGATCCTGAAAAACGAAAACAGACGAACCGGTGAGCGCGGTCATCGTGCTCGGCGCGGGCGTGAACGGCGAAACGCCGTCGCTCACGCTGCGCACGCGCATTGACGCCGCGGCAGCGTATCTGGAGGAGCACCCCGACGTGCCGGTGGTCCTCTCCGGCGGACAGGGGCCGGGCGAGGCCATCACCGAGGCCGAGTGTATGCGCCGCGCGCTGGTGCGCCGCGGCGCGGACGAGAGCCGGCTGTACCCGGAGGAACGCTCCACCAGCACGCAGGAGAACCTGCGCTACTCGCGGGCGATACTCGAGGAGCTGGGCGTTGATCCGGCGCGGCGCGTCGCCATCGTCACCTCGGATTACCACCTTTGCCGCGCAAGGCTGATGTGGGGCGGTGCGAGTACCGCCGTGCCGGCGCACATGCCGTCCGCGCTCTATTTCCGCTGCCTGAGCGTCAACTATTATATCCGCGAGGCCTTCGGCCTTGCCGCCTATTTTGTCTACGGAGGTTAACGATGAACAAGGATATTCTGTGCTTGTATTACTCCCGCACGGGACACACAAAATTTGCCATGGAGGAGATCGCCGCCGCGCTTGACTGCGAGTGCGTGGAGATGCGCGACCGCGTGGACCGCGACGGCGTCATCGGCTGGCTGCGCTGCGGACTGGACGCCATGCGCCGCCGTACCCGCGCGATGGAGCCGTTTGATACGCGCCGCGCCCTACAGGACTACCGGCTCGTCATTCTCGGCACGCCCATCTGGGCGGGACGCTGCTCGAGCATCGCGCGCGGCTTCCTCAAGCGCCGCGGGCTGGAGGTGCAGAACATCGCCTATGTCGTCGTCCACGGCAGCGAGGAGCTGTATAAGGATGTGTGCGACCAGATGGACCAGTACGTCGACCACCCCCACGTGGCGGACGTCTCGCTGCGCATCGGCTCGGCGGGCTATCACTTCTGGCGCGACGAGTTCATCCGCAATGTGACGAACTACATGACGGCGGAGAACTGAAGCAATGTGGGAGAAGCTGGAACAGATCGCGCGCCGCTGCGCGGAGATCGGAGAGCTGCTGACCGTGCCGGAGATCTACGGCGACGCGAAGGAGCTGCGGAGGCTCACGCAGGAGCAGAAGGAGCTTGAGCCGGTCGCGCAGTGCTACGAGGACTATCGCCGCGCGGAGCGGACCATCGCCGAGGCGACGGAGCTGCTCTCCGATGCCGAGCTTCGCGACATGGCGCAGGAGGAGCTGCGGCAGGCGAAGGCGGACAAGGAGCGGCTTTATGAGGAGCTGCGCGTGCTGCTCCTGCCGCGCGACCCGAACGACGGGAAAAACGTCATCATGGAGCTGCGCGGCGGCGTGGGCGGCGAGGAGAGCGCGCTCTTCGCGGCGGACCTCTACCGTATGTACTCCATGTACGCCGAAAAGCACGGCTGGAAGATCGAGCTTTTGAACTACAACGACACGGAGCTGGGCGGTGTAAAGGAAGCTGACTTTATCCTCAACGGCGCGGGTGCGTGGTCAAGACTGAAGTTTGAAAGCGGCGTCCACCGCGTGCAGCGCGTACCGGAGACGGAGAGCGGCGGGCGCGTCCACACCTCCACCGCCACGGTCGCGGTGCTGCCGGAGATGGAGGAGGTCGACGTCGACCTCCGGCCGGAGGACATCGAGATGCAGGTCTACCGCTCCTCGGGCGCGGGCGGACAGCACGTCAACAAGACGAGCTCCGCCGTGCGGCTGATCCACAAGCCGACGGGCATCGTCGTGGCGTGTCAGGAGGAGCGCTCGCAGGTGCAGAACCGCGCGAAGTGTATGCAGATGCTTGCGAGCAAGCTCTATGAAATGGAGCGTGAGCGTGTGGAGAGCGCCGTGACGAACGAGCGCCGCGCGCAGGTCGGCACCGGGATGCGCAACGAGCGCATCCGCACCTACAACTTCCCGCAGAACCGCGTCACCGACCACCGCTTGACGGGGGACAGCAAGAATTTCAACATCGACGCCGTCATCAACGGCGACCTTGACCCGATCATTGACGCGCTGACCATGCAGGCGCAGGCAGAAAAGCTGCGCGAGAGCACGGAGAGCTGAGCGCTTCAGACGCACAGAAGGGGGGAACCTTTTTGAACACCCGATACTTTACCATCACCGATCCTGCGCGGGAGAGCGCGGCGGTCGAACAGGCCGCGGACATTCTGCGCCGCGGCGGGCTGCTCGCCATCCCGACCGAGACGGTCTACGGCCTCGGCGCGGACGGACTGAACGCGGACGCCGTGCGGCACATTTTTGAGGCCAAGGGCCGCCCGCAGGATAACCCGCTCATCCTGCACATCCCCGACGCGAGCTGGCTCGCGCGCTACTGCAAGGACGTGCCGGAGACGGCGTACCGCCTTGCCGGGCGCTTCTGGCCCGGGCCGCTGACAATGATATTGCCGAAGGCGGACTGCGTGCCGCTCGTCACCACCGGCGGGCTGGACACCGTCGGGATGCGCTGCCCCGATCACGCGGTGACGCGCGCGATCATCGCGGCCTCCGGCGTTCCGGTCGCCGCGCCGAGCGCCAACACCTCGGGCCGCCCGAGCTGTACGACCGCCGCGCACGTCCGCGAGGACATGGACGGCAGGATCGACGGCGTGGTGGACGGCGGGCCCTGCCGCGTGGGTGTGGAATCGACCATCATCGACTTGACCTGCACGCCGCCGCGCCTGCTACGCCCGGGCGGGCTGCCGCTCGAGGAGCTGCGCGCCGTGCTCGGCGAGGTGGCGGTGGATAAGGCGGTCACGCAGCAGATGGCGGCGGGGGAGAGGCCCCGCGCACCGGGCATGAAGTACCGCCATTATGCGCCGAAGGCTCCCGTCACGGTCGTCACCGGCTCGCCCCGTGCGAGCGCGCGGCGGCTGCTCGCCGCGCTCGGCGAGCGGGACGGCGTGATCTGCTTCGACGAGTTCGCGCCGCTCTTTGCGGGGCACATCGTTCACCGGCTCGGCGCGAGCGGCGACAAGCTCGCGCAGTCGCAGCACGTTTTTGACGCGCTGCGCACCTTCGACGCGACCGACGTACCCGCCATCTGGGCGCAGTGTCCCGACAGCGCGGGGCTTGGCCTCGCCGTCGGCAACCGGCTGAAAAAGGCCGCCGGCTTCCACACGGAGGAGGCGGACGGCGCCTTTGTCCTCGGCATCACCGGCGGCACCGGCGCGGGCAAGACGACGCTGCTGCACGCACTGGAAAAGCGCGGCGCGCTGGTGCTCGACTGCGACGCGGTGTATCACGAAATGCTCCGGACCGACGCGTCGCTGCGCGCCGACCTGACCGCCGCGTTCGGCGATGTCTTCGCCCCCGACGGAGGATTGGACCGGCAAAAGCTGGGCAATATAGTTTTCGGCGACGCCGGCGCGCTTGCGCAGCTCGACGCCATCATCTTCCGCCATCTGCCCCGCGCGCTCGCGCGGCGCATGGAGGAAAGCGGCGCGCGGCTCATCGCGCTCGACGCCATCAAGCTCGTGGAGAGCGGCCTCGGCGCGATCTGCGACGTGACCGTCGCGGTCACCGCGCCGGAGGAGGTGCGCGTGCGCCGCATCATGACGCGCGACGGCATCTCCGAGGACTACGCCCGCGCCCGTGTGCGTGCGCAGCGCAGCGAGGAGGCGTTCCGCGCGGACTGCGACGCGGTCTTTGAAAACAACTACCCGACTCCCGCGCAGGCTGCGTTTGCCGCGGAGGAGTTTCTGGATACCATTATTAAAAAATCCAAGGAGGAATGAACCATGGCAGAGAAGAAAAAGAACGAGTGGGCGGAGAAGCTCGCTTATGCGCCCAAGAACGGCTATGAGCGCCTGAGCGCTGAGGAGGAGCGGGCAATGCACGCCTACTGCGAGGACTACAAGGATTTCCTTGACCACGGCAAGACCGAGCGGCTGTGCGTGGAGCACTGCATCGAGCTGGCCAGCGCGCGCGGCTTCGTGCCCTACGAGAAGGGCATGGCGCTCAAGACGGGCGATAAAGTCTACTATAATAACAGGGGTAAAGCAATTATGCTTGCGGTCATCGGCGAACAGGACCTCAGCCACGGCGCGAACATCGGCGCGGCGCACACCGACGCGCCCCGCCTGGACCTCAAGCCCCGCCCGCTCTACGAGGAAGCCGAGATGGCCTATCTCAAGACGCACCATTACGGCGGCATCCGCAAGTACCACTGGGTGACCATCCCTCTCGAGCTGCACGGCGTGGTCGTGCGCGGCGACGGCTCCACGGTCGCCGTCCACATCGGCGCGGACGAGGGCGACCCGCAGTTCATCATCAACGATCTGCTGCCGCACCTCGGCCGCGAGCAGGGCAAAAAGCCGCTCAACGAGGCCATTTCCAGCGAGAGCCTGAACCTGCTCGTCGGCGGCCGTCCGCTCGCGGGCGAGGACTGCTCGGACCGCTTCAAGCTCAACGTCCTCAAGCTCCTCAACGAGAAATACGGCATCGTGGAGGAGGACCTCATCTCCGCCGAGCTGGAGGTCGTGCCCGCCGGCAAGGCGCGCGACATCGGCTTCGACCGCAGTTTCATCGCCTCCTACGGCCACGACGACCGCGTGTGCGCCTACGCGGAGCTTGCGGGCATCTTCGACGCGAAAAGCACGAAGCGCACCGCCGTGTGCATCTTCGCGGACAAGGAGGAGATCGGCTCCGAGGGCGTTTCCGGTATGCTTTCGCAGGCGTTTGACAAGTTCATGGCGGACCTGTGCGAGGCGCAGGGCGTCGCGCTGCGCGACTGCCTGGCAAACTCCTTCTGCCTGAGCGCGGATGTGACCGCCGCCTACGACCCGAACTTTGCCGACGTGTACGATAAGCGCAACGCCGCCTTTGTCAACTACGGCGTGGGCCTTTGCAAGTACACCGGCGCGGGCGGCAAGTCCGGTGCCTCCGATGCCTCCGCCGAGGTCGTGGGCCGCGTGCGTAAGCTGCTCAACGACAACGGCGTGTTCTGGCAGATGGCCGAGCTCGGCAAGACCGACGCGGGCGGCGGCGGCACGGTCGCCAAGTTCATGGCGCAGCGCAACATCGACACGCTCGACGCGGGCGTTCCCGTGCTCTCCATGCACGCGCCCTACGAGACGGTCGCCAAGCTCGACTGCTATATGACCTACAAGACTATGCGTGTGATCTTTGAGCAGAATTGACGAAAAAACGGCAGGGGAACCACCCTGCCGTTGTCATGTTGTTAGGTTAATGTAAAGAATCTGTAACTTTGCTTGTTTCCGCGCTTAGAGCGTGGTACACTGAGTGTTAAGAAATACAGAAAAGGAAGTTTTGCCATGACGAAGCTCTATACCGACACCTCGGCCAATCTGCCGCTCGCGCTGCTGCGCGAGTACGATATCGCGGTCATTCCGTTTTCCTACACGGTCAACGGCATGGCGGAGGACTACAACGAGGAGACGGACTTCGACGGCAAGGCCTTCTACGACGCCATGCGCCGGGGCGCCGAGGTCAAGACCTCAATGGTCAACCCCGCAACGGCGGCGGCGTTCTTTGAACGCGCGCTCGCGCAGGGCGACGATGTGCTCTATGTCGGTATGTCCGGCGGCATCAGCGGCACGGCGCACGCCGCGGCGCTCGCGGCGGAGGAGCTGCGGGAAAAATATCCTCACGCCAAAATCATGACCATCGACACCTATGCCGCATCGCTCGGCGAGGGCCTGCAGGTGCTCGAGGCGGCGGAGCTGCTGCGCGCGGGCAGGAGCTTTGAGGAGGTCGGCGACCGCATTCTCGCGCGCCGCCCCCACATGTGCCAGTTCTTCACGGTGGACGATCTCAACTACCTCAAGCGCGGCGGGCGCATCTCCGGCGCGGCGGCGCTGGTCGGCTCGGTGCTCGGCATCAAGCCCATCCTGCGCGGCGACGAGACGGGCCACATCGTTTCCTGCGGCAAGGTGCGCGGGAATAAGAAGGCCTACGCCGAGCTGGCGGACTATTTCGACAAGCGCGCGCTGGATAAGACCGCGCGCATCGGCATCGCCCACGCGGACAACCGCGAGGGAACGGATTATCTGCTCGGTCTTCTGCGCGAAAGGGGCTTTACCGGCGAATGCCTCGAGGTCTACTACGAGCCGGTCACCGGCGCGCACGTCGGCCCCGGCACGGTGGCGCTCTTCTTCTACGGCACGGAAAAATAACGGGATACATAGCGGGAAAGCATACGGCGCGCCGTATGCTTTCCCATTTTTCTGCAAATCCTACCTTGTGAGAAAAGAGGAGGGATGCGCCATGACGGAACCGACAAAGCCGAACGAGAACGAGGAGCAGAGGTCTGCGCCCGAGCAGACGCCGCCCATGCAGCCCATCGTGGATATGGGAGCCGTGACCACGCGCACCGCGCGCGGCACGGTCTACTGCCTGACGGTCGTCGGGCAGATCGAGGGCCACAGCCTGCTGCCCAATACCGTGAAAACGACCAAGTACGAGCACGTTCTGCCGCTGCTCGCGGCGCTCGACGAGAGCGAGGAGATCGACGGCGTACTCTTCCTGCTCAACACCTGCGGCGGCGACGTGGAGGCGGGGCTTGCCATCGCCGAGCTGATCGCGGGCATGAGAAAGCCGACCGTTTCGCTCGTGCTCGGCGGGGGACACTCCATCGGCGTGCCGCTGGCCGTTGCGCCGAAGCGCTCGCTCATCGCGCCGAGTGCGTCCATGACCGTCCACCCCATCCGCACGAACGGCACGCTCATCGCCGCGCCGCAGACCTATCACTACTTCGACCGCCTGCAGGAGCGCATCGTGCGCTTTGTGACGAAGAACTCCGGCATATCCGAGAAAAAGCTGCTCGCGCTCATGCTGGCCGCCGAGGACATGGCCGCCGACGTCGGCAGCATCCTCTACGGTGAGGAGGCGGTGGCGGACGGCCTCATCGACTGCGTCGGCACGCTCGCCGACGCCTACGAGGAGCTTTACGCGCTCATCGCCGAGGCCCGTGCGGCGGCGAAGCCGCGGCGGAAACGCGCGGCACAGGAAAAATGAAGCGAAAAGACGCCCGACGGGCGTCTTTTTTACACTCTGTTCATCATTCACTCTTGAAAAACGAGGGGGAAAATGGTATAGTACATAAGTTAAAATATGTCTTTTTCTGCCTATTTTTACTCCCTTGCACAAAGGAGATCACGGAATGTACTTAAAAGCGCTCGAAATTCAAGGATTTAAGAGCTTTCCCGATAAAACCGTATTGAACTTCGGTGAGGATATCACCGCCATCGTCGGCCCCAACGGCAGCGGCAAGTCCAACGTGTCGGACGCGATCCGTTGGGTCATGGGCGAGCAGTCGAGCAAATCGCTGCGCGGCGCGAAGATGGAGGATGTCATCTTCGGCGGCACGGAAAAGCGCAGCCAGATGGGCTTCGCGCAGGTGACGCTCGTGCTCGACAACACCGAGCACATCTTCCCCCGAATGGAGGAGAGCGAGGTCGCCGTCACCCGCCGGTATTACCGCAGCGGCGAGAGCGAATACTACATCAACAAGCAGAGCGTGCGCCTGCGTGACGTGAACGAGCTGTTCATGGATACCGGCATGGGCCGCGAGGGCTATTCCATCGTCGGTCAGGGCAAGATCGACGAGATATTGTCGGTCAAGAGCGCCGACCGCCGCGAGATCTTCGAGGAGGCGGCGGGCATCTCCAAGTTCCGCCACCGCAAGGAGGAGACGGAGCGCAAGCTCGAGCGCACGGAGGAGAACCTCGTGCGCATCAACGACAAGATCGCCGAGCTGGAGCTGCAGGTCGGGCCGCTGCGCTCGCAGGCGGAGAAGGCGAAGAAATATCTGATCCTCCGCGACGAGCTGCGCACGCTGGAGATCTCCGTCTGGCTCGAAAACCTGGACAAGATCAAGACCGATTCCATCAAGCTCAACACCGACTATGCTCTTGCCCAGCAGGAGCTGGAGCGCGCGAACGCCGCGCTGGACGAGCTGTACGCCGCCTCCGAGCAGTTTGCGGAAAAGGCACACGCGAACGACATGGAGCAGGAGCGCCTGCGCACCGAGTGCGCCGAGCTGGACGCGAAGCGCAGCGAGGAGGACGCCGCCGTGGCGGTGCTGCGCACGGGCATCGAGCACAACCGCGCGAGCATCGAGCGCGTGGAGAACGACCTGCGCGACCAGTCGGGCCGCGCGGAGAGCCTGACCGCGCAGATCGCTGCGAAGCGCGCGCGCATCGAGGAGCTTGCCGCGCAGGCGGCGGAGCTGGAGGAGGAGCTTCGCGCCTTCCTCGCGCAGGCGGAGGAGCTTGCCCGCACGGCCGGCGAGGCCGGCAGCGAGGTCGAGGCTCTGCGCGCGAGGGAAGCGCTGGCGGCCTCCGATGCGGCGGACTGCCGCGCGGACGTGAGCGCGATGAACGCGGGTCTTGCCGAGCTCTCCGAGCGCCGCGCGGCGCTCGAAGCGGAGAGCGAGAGCGTGGACGGTCAGCTGACCGAGAAGCGCAGGGCCGCGTCCGCGTCCCGCCGCGCCCTTGAGGAGGCGCAGGAGGAGGCCGACGCCGTGCGCAACATCATCTCCGGCCATACCCTCAAGATGGAGGGGCGCGTCAAGCGCGAGGAGACGGCGCGGCAGAAGAGCATCGACCTCACCATGGAAAAGAACAACCTTGACTCCCGCATCCACCTTCTGAGCGAGATGGAGAAGGAGTACGAGGGCTTCAATAAGGCGGTTCGTCTCATCATGCAGGCGGCGGAGAAGAACGCGCTGCGCGGCGTGCACGGGCCGGTCGCCAACCTGATGACGACCGACAAGCGCTATGCCGTCGCCATCGAGATCGCCCTCGGCGCGGGAATGCAGAACGTGGTCGTAGACCGCGAGGAGGACGCCAAGAGCGCCATCAACTTCTTAAAGCAGCGCGACGGCGGCCGCGCGACCTTCCTGCCGCTGACCGCCATCCGCGGAGACGTGCTGCGCGAGGCGGGCGTCGAGCGCGAGTACGGCTACGTCGGCGTCGCGTCGCAGCTCGTGCAGTTCGATAAGCGGTACACGGAAATTTTCAACAATCTGCTCGGCCGCACCGTCGTGGTCGAGGATATGGACTGCGGCATCGCCATCGCGAGAAAGTACAGCAATCGCTTCCGCATCGTCACGCTCGACGGGCAGGTCTTGAACCGCGGCGGCAGCATGACCGGCGGCTCGGTGAGCCGCAGCGCGGGCATTTTGAGCCGCGCCAACGAGCTCAAGGAGCTCACCGCCCGGCGGGAAGCCTTAACGGAAAAGCTCGATGCCGCGCTCCGTGAGGCGGACGAGGCCAAGCGCGACCTGAACGCCGCGCAGTACGAGCTGGACGTCGCGCGCGAGCAGCAGCGCGGCGCGGAGGACGCGGTGCTCCGCCTGACGGGCGAAAAGAAGCAGTACGATATGCTGCTCGAATCGCTTCGCGCGCGGGAGAGCGACATTGCCGCCGAGCTCGAGAGCATCACCGCGCGCACGGCGGAGCTGAAAAAGGCAGCCGCCGCCCGCGAGGAGGAAATCAAAAAGCACGAGGCCGAGGCCGCACGCTGCCGTGCGGAGAGCGAGGAAAAGCTCGCCGGTCAGAACGAGCTCCAACGCGACAGCGCGCACCTCGGCGACGAGATCGCCGCGCGCAAGAGCACGCTTGCGGGCTTTACCGCCGAGCGGGAGACGACCGAACGCGCGCTGGGCGACCTCGAGACGCTCGCCCAGCAGATGCGCGGCGACGAGGACGGACGCCGTGCGCTCATCGAGGACTACCGCGCGAAGATCAAGGCCGCAGAGGAGGAGATCGCGCAGCATGACGCGGTGACCGCTTCTCTGCGCGCCGACGCCGAGAAGCGCAGGGCGGAGCTGGCGGAGCTGGCGGAGGCCAAGCTGGCGCTTGAGGGCGAGCGCAGCGCGAACGACCGCAGATACCGCGAGTGCAATGAGCTGCTCTCTCAGACACAGGCTGCTGCGGGCAGGCTCGAGCAGAAGCGTGTTACCGCCGCGATGGAGGAAAAGCAGATATTGGATAAGCTCTGGGAGAGCTACGAGCTGTCCCACTCTGCGGCGCAGGAGCAGCGCATCGAGCTGGAGAGCGTGCCGAAGGCGAGCCGCCGCATCAATGAATTGAAGCGCGAGATCAACGGCCTCGGCAATGTCAACGTCGGCGCCATCGAGGAATTCGACCGCGTGAACACGCGCTATACCTACCTCACCGGACAGCGCGACGATGTGGAAAAGGCCAAGGAGGAACTGCTGGGCGTCATTGAGAACATCACGAGCGAGATGACGGTCATCTTCAAAGAGCAGTTCGCTCTCATCCGCGAGAGCTTTCAGGAGACCTTCCTCGAGCTCTTTGGCGGCGGCAAGGCCACGCTTGAGCTGGAGGACGAGAATGCCGTGCTCGACTGCGGCATCGAGATCAAGGTCCAGCCGCCGGGCAAGGCGCTCAAGACGCTCTCGCTGCTCTCGGGCGGCGAGAAGGCGTTCGTCGCCATTGCGCTCTACTTCGCCATTCTCAAGGTCCACCCCACGCCGTTCTGCGTGATGGACGAGATCGAGGCGGCGCTCGACGAGCCGAACGTCATCCGCGTGGCACACTATATGCGCCGCATCTGCGACAAGACGCAGTTCATCGTCATCACCCACCGCCGCGGCACGATGGAGGCCGCCGACGTGCTCTACGGCGTGACGATGCAGGAGCGCGGCGTGAGCAAGGTGCTGACCATCAACATGAACGACATGGCGAAAGAACTGAACATCAAGGGGTAAGACGATGGGTATTTTTGCAAGGATCAAAAAGGCGTGGTACGACAGCATCATCTGGGAGACCATCGACGAGGATTTCTACGACGAGCTGGAGGAGAGCCTGATCATGGCAGACCTCGGCGCGGCGGTCGCGGCGGACGCCGTGAAGGAGCTGCGTAAGGTGGTATACGAAAAGAGCATTCAGCGCGGCGACGACGTCAAGCAGGCGCTGCGCGATATTTTGGAAAAGAAGCTCGAGGTCGGCGATACGAGCCTCGACCTCTCCACAACGCCGAGCGTCGTGCTCATCATCGGCGTGAACGGCGTGGGCAAGACCACGAGCATCGGCAAGCTCGCCAACCGCTACAAAAAGCAGGGCAAGCGCGTGCTGCTGTGCGCGGCGGATACCTTCCGCGCGGCGGCGGCGGACCAGCTCGAAATTTGGGCAGACCGCGCGGGCGTGGAGATCGTGCGCAGCCGCGAGGGCGCCGATCCCGGCGCGGTGCTGTTCGACTCGCTCGCCGCGGCAAAGGCGAGAAATGTGGACGTTGTGTTCTGCGATACGGCGGGCCGCCTGCACAACAAGGCGAACCTGATGCAGGAGCTGGCAAAGCTGCGCAAGATCATCGACCGCGAAACGCCGGATGCCGCCAAGGAGACGCTGCTCGTGCTCGACGCGACCACGGGGCAGAACGGCTTGCAGCAGGCGAAGGTGTTCCGCGAGACGGCGGGCCTGACCGGCATCATTCTCACGAAGCTGGACGGAACGGCGAAGGGCGGCATCTGCGTCGCCATCGCGCAGGAGCTCGGCGTGCCGGTGAAGTTCGTCGGCCTCGGCGAGGGCATCGACGACCTGCAGCCCTTTGACGCGAAGGAGTATGTCAACGCGCTCATCTGAGCGCGCCGGATGAACAGGGAGGCACGGCATGGAGATCACGAACATTTGCCCCTACTGCGGAGGGAAAATGCGCGAGGGCGCGCTCCCCGCGTACAAGTATCCGCTTACATGGTGTCCGCGCAATGAGCAGGGCGGCATCGTGGAGGGGGAACCCGTTCGGATGAGCAAGACGCCTGTACTCGGAGGCATCTATGCACCCGCGCGTTACTGCGAGAGCTGCCGCGTGGTGATCGTTCCCGTGCCGGAGATCGAGACCTTTTCAGACAAGGCTGGCAAATGGCTGGATAAAACGCTCGGCTCGCTCGGCGACAGGATAGACCTTGCGGCGGAGCGCCGCGAGGAGGAGAAGGCCGCGCGGGAGAGAGAAGAAAAACGGAACAAGGATCCGTGGGAGGTATAGCATGAAGCTGGTATTGGCAACGCAGAACCCCAAGAAATTAAAGGAAATGAACGAGATCCTGAGCCATCTCGGCGTGGAGGTCGTGAGCGAGGCGGAGCTGGGCGTGAGGATCGAGGTCGAGGAGACCGGCGAGACCTTCACCGACAACGCCCGCCTGAAAGCGACGGCGGTGATGCAGGCGACCGGCCTGCCCGCCGTGGCGGACGACTCCGGCCTCTGCGTGGACGCGCTCAACGGCGGCCCCGGCGTGTACAGCGCGCGCTTCGGCGGCGAGGGACTGGACGACAAGGGCCGCTACACGCTGCTCCTCGAGATGCTGCGCGGGCAGACCGACCGCGCAGCGCACTTCCACACCTCCATCGTCTGCGCGTTCCCGAACGGCGACGAGCTGGTGTGCGAGGGTGAGTGCCCGGGCACCATCGCGTTCGCGCCGATGGGCGAGGGCGGCTTCGGCTACGACCCCGTATTCTTTGTGCCTGAGCTGCGCAAGACCTTCGGCCAGCTCACGGCGGAGGAAAAGGCGTCCGTCTCGCATCGCGGGAAAGCGCTGCGCGCCTTTGCCGCGGCACTCGACGACTATCTGAAAGGAAACGAATAAATGGAACTGACCGGAAAGCAGCGCGCCCAGCTGCGCGCCATGGCGAATGAGCTGGAGCCCATCGTCCACATCGGCAAGGACGGCATCGGCGAGAATCTCGTCAAGCAGGCGAACGACGCGCTTGAGGCGCGCGAGCTCATCAAGTGCCGCGTGCTTGAAAACAGCATGCTCACCGCGCGCGAGGCGTGCGACGAGCTGAGCGCCTTGACGCGCAGCGAGCAGGTGCAGGTCATCGGCACGAAATTCGTGCTCTACCGCCCCTCGCACAAAAAGGACAAGAAGGACAAGATCGTGCTGCCCAAGGCAGCGAAGAAGACCGTGTAAAAGAGAAAAAGAGGTCGAACAAACTTGAAGATCGGAATTTACGGCGGCAGCTTCAACCCGCCGCATCTGGGTCATATGGCCGCGGCCGAGAGCGCGGCAAAATATCTGGGGCTCGACGAGCTCCTGCTCATCCCGGCGGGTATCCCGCCGCACAAGATGCTCTCCGCCGACGCGGCGGGGGCGGACGACCGCCTTGCGATGACGCGCCTGATGGGCGAGCAGATCGCGCTCGACACGGGCGTAAAGGTCACGGTCTCCGACATGGAGATCGCGCGCGGCGGCAAGAGCTACACCGCGGACACGTTGCGCATTCTGCATGAGGAGCATCCCGACGATGAGCTGTGGCTTCTGATGGGGACGGACATGTTCTTGACGTTCCAGTACTGGTACAAGCCGGACGAGATCGTGCGGTATGCGGGCCTGTGCGCCTTTGGCCGCACGGAAAAGGATGGCGAGGAGCTTTTCGCCCCGCAGCGCAAGTACCTCGGCCAGCGCTTTCCGGGCAGCCGCGTCGTGACGATGACGCTGCCGAACCTTGTCGACGTCTCGTCGACGGAGCTGCGCGCGCGCATCCCGAAGAGGGAGACGGATGGGCTTCTGGCCCCCGCGGTGCTGGGATATATTTACCGCAAGCATCTTTATGGAACAAATCTCGATTTAAAACGTCTAACCTTAGAGGACCTGAGACCCATCGCGCTCTCCTACCTCAAGGCCAAGCGCATCCCGCACGTGCTCGGCACCGAGCAGACGGCCAAGGCGCTCGCGGAAAAGTACGGCGCGGACGTCAAAAAGGCGCGCTTTGCCGCGCTCCTGCACGACGCGACCAAGCGTCTTTCGATGGAAGAGCAGCTCGCGCTCTGCGAGCACTACCACATCGTGCTCGACGAGCTGGAGCAGCGCGCGCTCAAGCTGCTGCACGCCAAGACCGGCGCGGCGCTCGCGCGCGACGTGTTCGGCGCGGACGACGAGATCTACAACGCCATTCTCTGGCACACGACGGGTAAGCCCGGTATGACGGTGCTGGAAAAGGTGCTCTATCTCGCCGACTACATTGAGCCGAACCGCGACTTCGACGGCGTGGAGGAACTGCGCAAGGTCGTGTGGGAGGATATTGACCGAGGGCTTGCGATGGGGCTCACCATGACCGTGGAAGAGATGGAAGAGCGGGGGAACCCCGTCCATCACAACACGCTGGAAGCACTGGACGAGCTGAGAGGACATAGCCATGAATGATAAAGACTTTTACGAAAACGACAGAGACAGCATCCGCTACGAGGGACGGCGCGTGCACCATGAAGAGAGCTTTTTCGAGCGCAACTGCGACGAGGCATGGGAGCAGATCTGCGAGACCTTTTCCCACCCCGGGCGGCTGCTTGGACGCGTGCTGCTGATCGCGCTGCTGTGCGGCGTGGTCGCGGGCGGAAGCTACCTTCTGAAGATCCGCGCGCCGCAGCTGCCGAACAAGGGCGATGCGCAGAAGGACCCCAACCAGACGCAGGTCGACGAGATCGACTACGGCGACGGCGTGCGCCCGCGCGCGGACGGCGAGCGAAAGAGCAAGGATTTCTATACCGTGCTCGTTCTCGGGCGCGACACGGGCGGCGGCGGCAACACCGACACGATGCTGCTCGCGAGCTACGACGTGACGAACCAGAAGGCGACGGTCATGTCCATCCCGCGCGACACGATGGTGAACGTCTCATGGGATGTGAAGAAGATCAACTCCGTCTACAACTACTACGGCGGGGGCGATAAGGGCATCAAGGCGCTCTATAAGGAGATCTCCCAGCTCGTCGGCTTTGAGCCGGACTATCAGGTGGTCGTGGAGTGGGAGGCCGTCGGCGCGATCGTGGAGGCCATCGGCGGCGTGTACTTCGACGTGCCCTACAACATGGACTACCATGACCGATATCAGGATCTTGTCATCGAGCAGGAAAAGGGCTACCGCAAGCTCAACGGCGACGACGCCATGCAGGTCATCCGCTGGCGTAAGAACGACTCCAACAGCCCCTACGGCAACCCGCAGATCGGCGACAGCGGGCGTATGCAGATCCAGCAGGATTTCCTCAAGGCGGTCATCAAGCAGCTTCTGCAGCTCGAGAACGTGCCCAACCTCGGTAAGCTCGCCGAGGTGTTCCGGGAGAATGTGGAGACCGACCTCTCCTTTGAAAACATCCTCTGGTTCGGCAAGCAGGCGGTGATCGGCGGCCTTTCGCTGGAGGACGTGAGCTTCATGACCATGCCGTGGACGGGCGTATACGTCTACAGCCGCACGCTCAGCGCCGAGTACGGCAGGACGATGAAGCTCGACTATGTGGTGCCGCAGGCCAACGCGCTGCTGGATCTGGTGAACGATTCCCTCAGCCCGTTCACGGAGAAATTCACGCTGCGCGATCTGGATATCATGTCTGTCAACGCGGACGGCTCGCTCGCCTCCTCCACCGGACGGGTGGAGGACAGCAAGGCGGCGGCCGCGCCGCCGGTGTTCGTCGATCCGTACACGGGAAGGATCGCGAACAGCCCGGAGAGCACGGACGGCGAAACGGAAGGAAACGATCCGCCGGCAGAGGTGACCTCGGGGAGCCTGACGGTCATCGGCGAGGCGACGGGAAACGAATAAATCGGAAAGGGAAAAGAGAATGGTAAACGCAAAGGAAATGGCGCTTGCGGCCGCCAAGGCGCTCGACAGCAAGAAGGGCCGCGACATCAAGGTGCTGGAGATCGACAAGATCACCACGCTGGCGGATTATTTTGTCATCTGCTCCGGCGGCAGCAACACGCAGATCAACGCGCTGTGCGACGAGGTGGAAAAGGAGCTGGATCAGCTCGGCGAGCAGCCCATCCACCGCGAGGGTTATCGCGGCGGCACCTGGGTGCTGCTGGACTACGGCTGCGTGGCGATCCATGTGTTCAACGAGGAGACCCGCGCGTTCTATGGGCTGGAGCGCTTGTGGAGCGACGGCCACGCGCTGGACCTCACCGGCGTGCTGACGCCGGACGCGGCAAAATAAAAGCGTAAAAATAGAAGCGACTATGGAAATACAGAAGGAGAAAGTCATGAAGTACGATTTCGCAGCCATTGAGAAAAAATGGCAGGACAAGTGGGAGCAGGAAAAGCCCTACGCCGCCGTGACCGGCGATCCGAGACCGAAATTCTACGGGCTCATCGAGTTCCCGTACCCTTCCGCCGCCGGATTGCACGTCGGCCATCCGCGCCCCTTTACGGCAATGGACATCATCTGCCGCAAGAAGCGGATGCAGGGCTACAACGTCCTCAACCCCATCGGCTTTGACGCCTTCGGCCTGCCGACCGAGAACTTTGCCATCAAGAACCATATCCATCCCGCCATCGTCACGCAGCAGAACATCAAGAACTTCACCCGCCAGCTCAAGATGCTCGGCTACGGCTTCGACTGGGACCGTGTGGTGGACACCACTGACCCCAATTACTACAAGTGGACGCAGTGGATTTTCCTGCAGATGTTCAAGCATGACCTGGCCTACAAGACCACCATGCCCGTCAACTGGTGCACGAGCTGCAAGTGCGTGCTGGCAAACGAGGAGGTCGTCGAGGGTGTTTGCGAGCGCTGCGGCAGCGAGGTCATCCGCAAGGAAAAGAGCCAGTGGATGCTGCGCATCACGAAGTACGCCGACCGCCTGATCGACGATCTGGACGATGTGGACTTCATCGAGCGCGTCAAGACCCAGCAGCGCAACTGGATCGGCCGCTCCACCGGTACGGAGGTCACCTTCAAGACCAACACCGAGGACGATATCACCGTCTATACCACCCGTGTGGATACGCTCTTCGGCGTGACCTACACGGTCATCTCTCCCGAGCACCCGCTGCTCAAGAAGTGGCAGCCCCTTATCAAGAACTGGGACGAGGTCGCCGCCTATCAGGAGGCTGCCGCCCGCAAGAGCGACTTTGAGCGCGGCGAGCTCAATAAGGACAAGACCGGCGTGCGCCTCGACGGCATCGAGGTCATCAACCCCGCCAACGGCAAGGTCGTGCCGATGTTCGTCTCCGACTACGTTCTGATGGGCTACGGCACCGGCATCGTCATGGGCGTTCCGGGCCATGACCAGCGCGACTGGGACTTCGCCACCGCATTCCACATCCCCATCGTCGAGGTGGTCGAGGGCGGCGACATCACCAAGGAGGCCTTCACGCTCAAGGACGATACGGGCATCATGGTCAACTCCGGCTTCCTCAGCGGTATGACCGTCAAGGAGGCCATCCCCGCGATGAAGCAGTATGCCATCGAGCAGGGCTGGGGCCATGAGAAGGTCAACTACAAGCTGCGTGACTGGGTGTTCTCCCGCCAGCGCTATTGGGGCGAGCCTATTCCTCTGGTCAACTGCCCGACGTGCGGCTGGGTGCCCGTTCCCGAGGAGGAGCTGCCGCTCGTTCTGCCGCAGGTCGAGAGCTACGAGCCGACCGACGACGGCGAGAGCCCCATCTCCAAGATGACCGACTGGGTCAACACGAAATGCCCGAAGTGCGGCGGTCCCGCCAAGCGCGAGACCGACACCATGCCGCAGTGGGCGGGGTCGAGCTGGTACTTCCTGCGCTATATGGACCCGCACAACGACAAGGCGCTCGTCTCCCACGAGGCGGAGAATTACTGGGGCCCCGTGGACTGGTACAACGGCGGCATGGAGCACACCACGCTCCACCTGCTCTACTCCCGCTTCTGGCATAAGTTCCTGTACGACATCGGCGTCGTGCACACGAAGGAGCCCTACGCCAAGCGCACGAGCCACGGCATGATCCTCGGCCAGAACCCGCACTACGTCGGCAACGTCTCCACGCAGGAGGAGAAGGACGCTCTCATTGCCAAGTACGGCAATCAGGCGCTGCGTCCGGCGGTGAAGATGTCGAAGTCCCTCGGCAACGTCGTCAACCCCGACGATGTGGTCAAGGCCTACGGCGCGGACACCATGCGCCTTTATATCATGTTCATCGGCGACTTCGAAAAGGTCGCGACATGGTCCGACGACGCGGTGAAGGGCTGCAAGCGCTTCCTCGACCGCGTGTGGAACCTCGCGGAGATGACGACGGCGGACAAGGCCGTTTCCGAGAAGAACGAGCCCATCATCCACAAGACCATCAAGAAGGTCACGGACGACATCGACACGCTCAAGATGAACACCGCCATCGCCGCGCTCATGACGATGGTCAACGAGTTCTACGCCAACGGCCTCACCCGTGGCGATTTTGAGAAGCTGCTGCTCATGCTCTCGCCCTTCGCGCCGCACATGGTCGAGGAGCTGTGGGAGCAGCTCGGCTGCGCCGCTGAGTACGGCAAGATGGCCATGCAGATGCCCTGGCCGGAGTACGACGAGAGCAAGACCGTCGCCGCCCACACCGAGATGGCGGTGCAGGTCAACGGCAAGCTCAAGGGCACCGTCACCGTGGCGATGGACAGTGAGCAGGATACCGTTGTCGAGGCCGCCCGTCAGGTCGAGAAGATCGCCAAGGCGCTCGACGGAATGCAGATCGTCAAGGTCATTTTCGTCAAGAATAAGCTCATCAACCTGATCGTCAAGCCGCAGTGAGCGAATTTCTGCGAAAAAACGAAAAAGGATATTGACAAGCCGGCGGTTTTTCAATATAATACCCACGTTAGTCATGTCAATGACTCTTAAAGAGCACCCAGGAAATAGCCGGGTGCATCGGAGGGAGGGAAAACATAAATGTCCGAGGTCCATGTCAAGGAAGGCGAGAGCCTGGACAGCGCTCTGAAGAGATTCAAGAGAAGCTGCGCCAAGGCCGGCGTTCTGGCGGAGGTCCGCAAGCGCGAGTGCTATGAAAGCCCGAGTGTGAAGCGCCGCAAGAAGAGCGAGGCTGCCCGTAAGAACCGCAATAAGCGCTATTACTAAGATCATTCAAAAAGAGAAGCATCACAGTTGTGATGCTTCTTTTTTTGAGCTTGGTTTCAGCGCTTGTCGCTCACCGCTTCGCGCGCTGCAAGGTGTCGCTGCGGACGCGCAGGTCGTCCTGCGCGACGGATTCGTTTGGTTTCGCGCCGTGCGCGGCGCGAAATGACGAGGGCTGCTTGCTATCCTGCGCGGGGCGTGCTATACTCGTGCCAAAGGGAGTGGATACGATGAAGGAACACATTCTGGCCTTCGGCTGCGAGACGATCGCGCCGCTGCTGACGCAGACCTTCGCGCCGCGCAAAATGGCGGTGAAGGCCGTGCCGCTTGCGGACTATGCGCAGACGGTCGGCGCACTCGCGGGCGCGGCGGATTGCCCGCGCACGGAGGAGGTCTATGCCGGGCCGCCGCTGGGCGAGCCGATGCTCGTGTTCTGCGGCTTCTACGGAGACCGCATGAATCAGGCGCTGAACGCCATGCGCCGCACCGGACTGCGCATTCCGTATAAGGCGATGCTGACCGCGGCGAACCGCGGCTGGAGGCCCGCGGAGCTGTTTGCGGAGCTTCAGAAGGAGCATGCGGCAATGACCGCTAAGCGTTGAGCAGCTCCGGCAGGAGGTCGCTGACCTCGGGATACATGAGAAAGGCGGTCTCCATGCCGCGCTCACGTCCGAGCCGGAGCTTGCATCGCAGCGTTTCGGCGGTGTCGAAGAGAACAAAATGCGCCCGGCCCTGTGCGGTGTAGCTGAAATAATTCGCGCACAGCTCCTCGGAGAAAAAGACCGCCGCGCCGCACTTCTCCCGCAGCGCGGACAGCTCCTCCGGGGTGAGCGGCGTTCCCTCGCCGCTGCGGCAGGGGAGAACGAAGTCCATCGCAAGGCGCTGACAGTCGAGCGCGACGCGCTGCGTGCCGTAGCGCGCGGCGGCGTCGCTCAGCCGCTCGCGCAGCGTCCCGCCGGAGAGCGCGGTGCAGATGAGCACGCTCGCCTCGGGTACGGCAAAGCGCTCTGGCACATAGAGCCGCCGTCCGCTCTGCGCGAGCATCGCGCCGAGCCGCGAGAGAAAGGGAAGACGATCCTCCCGCGCGCCTCCCTCAAAGTCCGCGAGCACGCCGCCGAAGCGGCGCGCATGGCACTCGCCGAGGACGGCGCGGCAGAGCATGGGCAGCTCCGGCAGAGGACCGTTGCAGCGGTCGGAGAGACCGAGCAGGCCGCCCTGCGCTCCGCGCGGCAGCTCGCTGCGCAGCAGCCGCCCGCCGTCGCCGACGGCGTAGGCGATGTGGACGAGCGGCACACGGTAGCCGCGGCAGCTTGCGGCCTCTGCCGGCGTGACCGCGAGAAAGACAGACACAGGCGATACCCCCTTGCAGAAAACGGGAAAAATTGGTAGACTACCAATATAGATATGCACCCGGAAAGGAAACCATGCCGATGCTCCTGACACCTCATTGGGTTTTTGACGATTATACCGCCGTGACGCCGGACTTCCTGCGCGCGCATGGCGTGACGCTGCTGCTCACCGACCTCGACTATACGCTCGCGCCCAAGTCCGTCCGCGAGCCGGACGACGCGGTGCGCGCGTGGCTCGCCGCGCTGGCGGCAGCGGGCGTCACCGTCGCCGTTTTGTCGAACAACCGCAGCCCGCGGCGCGTGCAGCGCTTCTGTGCGGGGCTGGGCATCGACTTCGTGGGCCACGCGCAAAAGCCCTCGCGAAGGGGCTACCGCCGCGCGCTGGAGAAGTTCAAAACGCCGCCGGAGCATACGGCGATGCTCGGCGACAAGCTGCTCACGGATATCCTCGGTGCAAAGCGCAGCGGTGTGCTGGCGCTGATGGTGGAGCCGAAGGGCGGCGCGCGCGGTCCGTGGCAGAAGGTGCTCCATGCCCTGCAGGAGCCGTTCAAGCGCGCGAGCGCGCACGACGAGCGCACGGCGCGGCAATAATTTTGCAAAATTTGGCGCAAGATAGAGAAAACTACTTGCAATGAGGCCCTATATGCGGTAAAATACCATAGGTTAAAACCGATACTTTATGAATTTGAGGAAGTCCGTAGTGATTTCCTCGGGAATATGGAGGAAAAAACTATGGCAACCATTACAGCCGGTGATTTCAGAAACGGCAAGACCTTTGAGATGGACGGCAAGGTCTATCAGGTCGTCGAGTTCCAGCACGTCAAGCCCGGCAAGGGCGCGGCGTTCGTCCGCACCAAGATGCGCAACGTCGAGACCGGCGCGGTCACCGAGACCTCTTTCAACCCCACCGCGAAGTTCGACGAGGCGTTCGTGGAGCGCAAGGACATGGAGTACAGCTACAACGACGGTGATCTCTACTACTTCATGGATCAGGAGACCTATGATATGGTCCCCCTGAACCGCGAGCTGCTCGGCGATGCGTTCCGCTTCGTCAAGGAAAACACCATGTGCAAGGTCCTGTCCGTCAAGGGCCGCGTGTTCGGCATCGAGCCGCCCAACTTCGTTGAGCTGGTCGTTACCAAGTCCGAGCCGGGCGCCAAGGGCGACACCGCCACCAACGTGACCAAGCCCGCCATCGTCGAGACCGGCGCGGAGATCAAGGTCCCCCTGTTCATCAACGAGGGCGACAAGATCCAGATCGACACCCGCACCGGCGAGTACATGGGCCGCGCCAAGTAAAAAAACAAGTCAGCAGGAAACCGTTTGATCTGATCTGAAAGGAGAAGCATTATGGGTATTTCTGAAAAGATCGCTTATCTCAAGGGCCTGATGGAAGGCATGAACGTGGATACGGAGTCCAACGAGGGCAAGCTCTTTGCCGCCGTCGTGGACGTGCTCGATGAGATCGCCCTCGAGGTCGAGGACCTGACCGACGAGGTCATGGAGCTCGGCGACGGGCTGGATGTCATCAGCGACGACCTCTCCGATGTGGAGGACATCGTCTACGACGAGTGGGACGATGACGACGATGACGAGGACGACGAGGAAGAGGAGTGCTACGCCACCACCTGCCCCGAGTGCGAGGAGGAGATCTTCTTCGACGACACCATGCTCGAGGACGGCGAGATCATCTGCCCGAACTGCGGCGCGAAGCTGGAGTTCGACCTCTCCGATCTGGCCGACGCCGCGGACGAGGATAAGGACGAGGAGTAAATCCGCAAAACGAAACGCGCAGCCCTTCGGCTGCGCGTTTTTTCTATGCTTTTTTCAGAACGGCCGCTTGGCGACCTCGACGATCGTATCCAGCATCCCCTGAATCTGCGGGGTGAGAACCTTGTTCTTGTGATAGATGACCTGGCGGAACTGCGACATTTTGCAGTCCTCGACGCGCACCGCGGCAAGGCTCTTTTCATGGATGCTCTTTTTCACGGTGTAGAGCGGCAGGACGGTCATGTACGCGGGATTCTCATACAGCAGGCGCAGGGCGAGCACATCGTCCTCCAGCTCGAGGAAGGGACGGATCTCCAGACCCTGACGGGCCAGCTCGGTGTCGAACAGGTCGCGGTAGGCGTTTGTGCGGTTCATCAGGATAAAGGGGTGGTCGACCAGCTCGGCCAGACGGACGCTCTCGCGCGCGGCGAGCGGATTATCGCGGTTTGTGACCACCACGACCTCCTCCTCGGCCTCAAAGACCTTGACGAACTGCGGGTCGAGCACCTGAGAATCGAGCGTGTAAATGAGGTCGAGCTCGTTTTTGAGCAGCTTGTCCTTGAGCGAGGCGACCATGTCGGCGTGCAGGCGCATCATCACATGGGGAAAGCGTTGGCGGAAGGCCGGGACAATGTCGGAGAATGACGCGGTCATAAGGGAATTGAGCGTGCCGACCTGCACCATGCCCGTCAGCTCCGTTTCCTCGGAGGCAAAGACCTGCGCGCGGGCGACGGCGCTGACGATATCGCGGGCATAGGAGATGAAGTTCTTGCCGTACTGCGTGATGGAGACGTTCTTCCCGATGCGGTCGAACAGACGCACACCCAGCTCGCGCTCGAGCTGCTGGATCTGCACGGTGACGGCGGATTGGGAATAGTCCAGCGCCTCGGCAGCCTTGGAGAAGCTGTTGAGCTCGGTGACCTTCAGAAATGTGACAAGATTGCGGATCTCCATGTGCGTGTATCTCCGATTTCAAAAAATTTAAATGATTCTTCAAATATACTAATAAAAAGAATGAATGTTGTCAAGACCATTCCGAAAAGAAAAAAGGGCGTCTGCCCTTTTTTCTTACTGCTTGGAGGAGAGATAGTAGTCGCTCTCGCCGGGATGGTAGAACGGACAGGCAGGGTAGTCCCCGCGCAGGAATTGGGCCATTTCGTCCTCGTCCAGCTCGGCGCCCTGTTCGCAGGTGTAGCAGTCGTACTCCTCGTCGTAGACGTAGTTCATGCAGTCCTCGCAGCGGCTCTGCTTCGCCATCGCGCGCCCTCCTCAGTCCTTGTACTCGATGTGCAGCAGCTCGTGCGCGCGGTCGGCGAGACCGTTTGCGTACATCGCGTCGATGACCGGATTGCGCTCGCTGCGCTTGAACATGGCGCTGCGGTCGATCTCGTAGAGCCCCTGCGCGCGCTGGAGCTTTTTCGCCATCAGGGCGTAGGGCTGGCCCGCGCCGCCGACGCAGCCGGTGCGGCAGGACATGACCTCGACGAGGTCCGCCTGCACCTCGCCGCTCCGGATCTGGTCGAGCAGCTTCGCGGCGCTGCCGAGTCCGTGGACGATGGCGGCGCGCACCTTGCGGCCGTTGATCGTGACCTCGGCGAAGCGAACGGCGTCCGTGCCGCGGATGCCGCTGTGCTCGATGGTGCGCAGGGCGTTCTTGCTCTTGTCGGGGGTGCAGCAGCGGATGACTGCCTCAGCCACGCCGCCGCTCGTGCCGAAGATCTCCGCCGCGCCGGAGCCCATGCCGTAGGGCAGGTCGGGGGATTCCTTCTCCAGCATCTGGAAGCGGATGCCGGACTCCTTCATCATCTGCACGACCTCCTGCGTGGTGAGCACAAGGTCGACGTAGGGGACGCCGTAGGCGTCGCGGAACTCCTCGCGCCGCGCCTCCATCTTCTTGGCGGTGCAGGGCATGATGGCGATGTGGAAGGTCGTGCGGCCGTCCTCGGCGTCCTTCTTGCGGTAGTTTTCCTTGAGCACGGACGCAAACATCTGCATGGGGGAGCGGGCGGTGGAGAGATTCTTCAGAAATTCGGGCCGCTCGTTTTCCACATACTTCACCCACGCGGGGCAGCAGGAGGTCATCAGTGGCAGGTTCTCGCCGGTCTCGAGCCGGCGCAGGAACTCGGCGGATTCCTCGCGCACGGTGAGGTCCGCGCCGAAGATGGTGTCGTACACCTCGTCCGCGCCCATGATCTTGAGCGCGGTGACGAGCTTATCGAGCACATTTTCGCCCGCGGGGAGGCCGTAGGCCTCGCCGATGGCGACGCGCACGGCAGGCGCGATCTGAATGACGACTCGCTTTTGCGGGTCCTGCAGGGCTTTCCAAGCGGGGCCGATGTCGTTCTTGATGGTGATGGCGCCGGTGGTGCACACGGCGGAGCATTGTCCGCAGCTGACGCAGTGCGTCTCGCTCAAGGGCTTATTGTCCGTCGTGGCGATGTGCAGGCTTGGGCCGCGGCCGGCAAAGTGCAGATTGCTGACGCCCTGCACCTCGTGGCAGACGCGCACACAGTCGCCGCAGAGGATGCACTTGTTGAGGTCCATCGTGACGGCGGGGCTGGAGAAGTCCATCTTGACGTGCTCGCGCGTATCGTCGAAGCGGACGTGGTGGATGCCGAAGCGGACCGCCATCTCCTGCAAACGGCAGGCGCGGTTCTTCTCGCAGGTGGTGCAGTCGCGGCAGTGCGCGGAGAGCAGCAGCTCGATGATCATGCGGCGGTACTTGAGCAGCCGCGCCGTGTTGGTGCGGATGTGCAGCTCGTTTTTCGGCGGCATGGTGCAGGCCGCGTCGATCTTTCCGGTGCCCTCCTCCTCGACCATGCACATACGGCACGCGCCGTAAACGGACAGATCGGAATGGAAGCAGAAGTTGGGGATCTCAACGCCGGCCTTGCGGCAGACCTCGAGCACGTTGGGTTCGTTGTCATATTCCACGCGGATGTTGTCCACGTACATAACGCCCTTAGACATCGAGCTCCACCTCCTTGATCGCGTCGAAGGGGCAAGCCTCGATGCAGGTATAGCATTTCACGCACTTTTCCGGGTCGATCGAGAACGGCGAGCGGATGACGCCGGTGATGGCGTTCGCGTGGCAGTTGCGCGCGCACTTGCTGCACCCGCGGCAGATGGCGGGGTCCACGACCAGGCAGATGCGGTTGTAGGGCAGATCGCCCGGCTGGATGGGATAGCGGTGGTCGCTTTCGCACAGCGCGCAGCGACCGGCCAGATGGCCGCGGAACTCCTCGGGGAAGTATTTCACGGCGCTTTGCAGCGTCGAGAACGAGCCGCGCCCGAGGTTGCAGAAGGCGGTGACGGAGATCATCTCGCCGAGATCCATGAGCAAAGAGAAATCCTCCTCGCTCAGCCGGTAATTGCGCAGCGCCCACAAAAGCTCGTTCATGCGCTTGGTGCCCTCACGGCAGGAAACGCATTTGCCGCAGAACTCCGTCTGCGTATACTGCATGAAGCGGCAGGCGACGTCCACCATGCAGCGGTCCTCGTCGAGGACGGTGATGACGCTGTCGCCGCGGCGGATGCCGTAGGGCTTGAGCTGCTGAAAATGCAGCGGCAGGTCAAGCTGCTCGGCGGACAGAAGTCCGCCGCTGGGGCCGCCGATCTGCACGGCCTTGCACCTTTTTCCGTTCGCCATGCCGCCGCCGAGCTGCTCCACGACCTCGCGCAGCGTGGTCGATTCCTCGGGGATGTCCACATGACCGGGGCGGTTGATGTCACCCTTGAGCATAAAAATTCTTGCCATTTGATCCACTCACTTTTTCTTGCGTTTGCGTATAATACACAACAGTATAACACTCTATCACTATACGGAAAAAATGTAAAGAGAAGCATTCATAAATAATCTGAATAGGTCGAAAACCGTGACGAAAAAGGCATAAAGACCGACCGGAGAAGCGTCCTGCAAAGCTCTTAACGCCGTGCAGGAGCCGGCGCGGCAGGCCAAAAGACAAAGAAAGCGGGGGACGCTGCGCGTCCCCCGCTTTTCAGATCAGCTCCGTTTCCTCGTCGTCCAGCAGCTGCATCACCGATACCTCGTAGGCGGTGCGCTCCTCGCTGCCCGCGTCGGTCTGCTTGATGTAGGTGCGGCTCTGCACGCGGCCCTCAAGCGTCAGGCGGTCGCCCACCTGCATTTCTGCGATCTTGGCGGCGACCTTTCCCCACGCGATGCAGGGCAGATAGTCCGCGCGCCCGTAGCGGCGGTTGACCGCCAGGATCATATCGCAGATGCTGCGTCCCAGCGGCGTGCGCCGCAGCGTCGGCTGCTTGCACAGCACGCCCGCGAGCAGGATGCGGTTGAAGTGCCCGCCGTCGCACGGCTCGATGGACTGGGCGAAGGTGGAGATGACCAGACGGCTGCCGTGCCCGCTGCGGTTGTTGAACGAGCGGAGCTGTCCGGTCACGCGCAGGGGCGTGCCCTCTGCAATGTCGATGCCCTCCAGCAGAGCGGAGGGGGCTAGGATGAGCGGCAGGTCGCTCTGCCCTGACAGGCGCTCCACGCGCAGCGGAAAGCGGTAGAAGCTCTCGCCGTGATTCTCGTGCGAAAAGGAGGGAGCCGCGCCGGCTGTGCCCCAAAGCTCCACATAGTTCTGACTTTTTTCCATAGCGTACACCTCAAAGTATGTTGTTGGTGCAGTCTATGAAAGGAGCCGCGCGAGTATGACAAAAGGGAAGCCCCTGCGGGCTTCCCTTTGCTGCGGTTTGAGAGAGGAGCTTACATCTTGGAGATGATGTCCACGATCTCCGCGCCGATGCGCTTCTGAGCCTCGACGGTGGCGGCGCCGATGTGCGGCGTGCAGGAGACCATCGGGTGAGAGTAGAGCGCCTTGTTGGTGGCGGGCTCGTCGGCGTACACGTCCAGACCGGCGGCGCGGACCTTGCCGCTCTCCAGACCGGCGAGCAGGGCGGCCTCGTCGACGTTGGTGCCGCGGGAGGTGTTGATGATGACGACGCCGTCCTTCATCTTGGCAATGCGCTCGGCATTGATGAGCGCGCCGCCGTCGACCGCGGGAGCGTGGACGGAGATGAAGTCAGCCTTCGCCAGCAGCTCGTCCATCTCAACGTAGGGGATGCCCAACTGCTCCTCGATGCCGGGGATGTGGAAAATATCGAAGGCGATGACGTTCATGCCGATGGCCTTGGCCATCACGCCGAGCTTCTGGCCGATGCGGCCGAAGCCGACCACGCCGAGGGTCTTGCCGCACAGCTCGATGCCCTTGCCGTAGGCCTTCTTTTCCCACTGGCCGTTGCGCATGGTGTAGCCGGCGTGGGAGATGTAGCGGGCGCAGGAGAACATATGAGCCATGGCGAGCTCGGCGACGGACTCGGAGGAGGCGCGCGGGGTGTTCTTCACGTCGATGCCGGCGGCCTTGGCGTAATCGACGTCGATGTTGTCAACGCCCACGCCGCCGCGGATGATGAGCTTGAGATTGCTGCCCTTGGCCTCGTCGATCTGTGCGGCGCGGACCTTGGTCTTGGAGCGGACGACGACCACGTCGAAGTCACGCAGGGCCTTGCCCAGCTCGGCGGGCTCATAGAACTGCTCGACGACCTCATGACCCTGAGCCTTCAGCTCGGCCATCGCGGTCTTATCCATACCGTCAGTAACAAGAATACGCATGATAACTTTCTCCTTGTAAATTTTTTAAAATGGTTTTACTTGTGCTCGGCCTCGAACTTCTTGAGGAAGTCGACCAGCGCCTGCGCGCCCTCAATGGGCATGGCGTTGTAAACGCTCGCGCGCAGACCGCCGACGGACTTGTGGCCCTTGAGGTTATCGTAGCCCGCAGCCTTGGTGGCGGCGACGACTTCGGCATCCAGCTCGGCGGAGTCGGTGACGAAGGGGATGTTCATGAGAGAGCGGAACTCCGGCTCGACCGTGCCGTGGAACATCTTGGAGGAATCCAGGAAGTCATAGATGACCTTGGCCTTGGCGATGTTGCGCTTGTGCATCTCCTCGAGACCGCCGATGCTCTTGAGATACTTGAAGACCTTACCGCAGCAGTAGATCGCCCAGCAGTTGGGGGTGTTGTACATGGAGCCGTTCTTGGCGTGGGTGTCGTAGCGCATGTAGATGGGCATCTTGGGGTCGAGGTCCTCGCGGATGAGGTCCTCGCGGATGATGACGATGACCATGCCGGCAGGGCCGACGTTCTTCTGCACGCCCGCGTAGATCATGCCGTAGTCGCTGACGTTGCAGGGCTGGGAGAGGAACATGGAGCTCTGGTCGGAGACGAGGATGTGGCCCTTGGTGTTGGGCAGCTTCTGCCAGGTCACACCGTGGATGGTCTCGTTCTCGCAGATGTAAACGTAGTCGGCGTCGTCGGGAATATCGAGATCGGAGCAGTCGGGGATGTAGCTGTAGTTCTTATCCTTGGAGGAAGCGGCAACGATGACCTCGCCGTACTTCTTGGCTTCCTTGATGGCCTTGCTGGACCATGCGCCGGTGTCGATGTAGACGGCCTTGCCGTTCTTCATCAGGTTCCAGGGAACCGCCGCGAACTGGAGGGTGGCGCCGCCCTGAATGAAGAGGACCTTATAGTTGTCGGGGATCCCCATCAGGTCGCGCAGGTCGGCGTCGGCTTCGTCGATGATCTGCTGGAAGACCTTGGAGCGGTGGGACATCTCCATGACGCACATGCCGCTGCCGCGGTAGTTCATCATCTCGTCACGGATCTCCTCCAGCACGGGCTCCGGCATCATGGCGGGACCGGCGGAGAAGTTGTAGGTGCGATTGTACTTCATTGTTGTTTCCTCCTGATCGTTGTTATTTTAAGGTAAAATGACGGTTTTTGCCTGATTTGACAAGTACAGTATAGTACAGCTTATTTGGATAATCAATAGAAAAAAGAAATGACCTGAATGATTTTTTGTCAACGAAACAAAAAGTAAGATTTTCGCGTTTCGGCTTGAAAAAGCAAAGCGGGGCGGCGTTCTTAAAAAAGATGTAAGAAAGTCGTAAAAAGAAAAACATTGCATATTGCGTTAAGAACGTATAAAATATTCGCAAAGAACTGTGAAAGAAGGTATTGCCATGCGTCCGGACGGAACCAGAGTCAAGAATGCCAGCGCCATTGTTTCGGCGCTTCCCTATATCATGCCGCGCCGCTATGACGCGCACGACTACATCACCGAGTACGCCGAGATGGAGCCGATGCGCCGCTACATTCAGAGCAAGCGGCGGGAGGGCGTGCGCATCTCCTACATGGCGCTGATCCTCGCCGCCTACTTCAAGGCGTATCAGCAGCACCCGAAGATCAACCGCTTCATCATGAACTCGAAGATCTACCAGCGCAACCATTTCTGCGTCAGCTTCGTCATTCTCAAGACGCGCGCCGACGGCACGCCCGACGAGACGAGCGTGAAGATCTTCTTCGAGGACGGGGACGACGTCATTTCCATCAACCGCAAGATCGAGGACGCGGTCGCGCTCAACCAGAAAAAGGAGCATAACAACAACACCGACCGCTTTGCGAACTTCATGTTCTCGCTGCCGGTGCTGCCGACGCTCTTGGTCGGTCTCGTCAAGCTCCTCGACCGCCTGGGCCTGCTGCCGCGTTTCGTCATTGACCTCAGCCCGTTCCACACGAGCCTTTTCATCACCAACCTCGCCAGCATCAACACGGAGGCCATCTACCACCACTGCTACGAGTTCGGCACGACGGGCGTGTTCGTCTGCATGGGCAAGCCCGTCCCCAACTTCCTCACCGGTGAATACAACAAGAAGATCATGCCGCTCGGCATCGTGATGGACGAGCGCATCTGCACGGGCCACGAGTACGCGCTCTTCTGGCAGACGCTTCGCCGATACCTCAAGCACCCCGAGCTGACGGAGAACGGCGCGGAGGAGCGTGCGGAGATGCCGGAGGCGGTCGAGGCGTAAGGGGGCAACCGCGCGTTGCTTGCTTTTCCGACGGAAAGAGGGTATGCTGTCCGACATGGAGGTGATCGCGCATGGAAACCAAAAATGTGATCTACGAGCTGCGCACGGAAAGGGGCATGTCGCAGGATGAGCTTGCCGAGAAGCTGTTTGTGACGCGGCAGGCGGTCTCGCGCTGGGAAAACGGCGAGACGGTGCCGAACACGGAGACGCTCAAGCTGCTCTCAAGGCTCTTCGACGTGTCGATCAACACGCTTTTGGGCTCGCCGCGGCAGCTGATCTGCCAGTGCTGCGGGATGCCGCTCGAGGAGGCGTCGCTCAGCCGTGAGCCGGACGGAGCCATCAACGAGGACTACTGTAAATGGTGCTACGCCGATGGAAAATTCGCCTATACGAGCATGGACAAGCTCATCGACTTCTGTGCGGAGCACATGGCAAGCGAGCAATGGCCTGCCGGGCAGGTGCGCGTCTATCTGGCGGGACTCCTGCCGACGCTCAAGCATTGGCAGGCGGCTAAATAAGAGAATATCGGTAAAAAAGCGAGCCGTGCGGCTCGCTTTTTCATATCTCCTGCGGGAAGTCCTCGCAGGGCTTGAGTGCGGCCTTGGCCGGCTCGCTGAGCCGATGGCCCGTGTAGTCGAAGCGCGAGCCGTGACAGGGGCAATCCCACGATTTCTCGTCGTCGTTCCACGTCAGCTCACAGCCGCGGTGCGGGCAGCGGATGTCCACCGCGAACAGCGTGCCGTCCGTGTGGCGGTAGACGCCGTATTTTTTGCCCTGCCAGGCGACGATACCGCCATGTCCGCGGGCGATGTCCGCTGCCGCGGTCTGCGCGGGCACGAACAGCCGCCGTCCGATGCCGCGCACGGCGTAGCCGGCGCCCTCCCAGAAGGCGGAGATGGATGCGGAGGGGAAGAAACGCTGGGGCGAGAAAATGTCGGCGTAGGGATAGTCCTCACCGGTGAGACGGGCGGTGAGCAGCGTGGCAGCGACCATGCTGCCGGTCATGCCCCACTTGCCGAAGCCGGTGGCGACGTGCAGGAACGGCGCGGACGAGGAATAGGGGCCGATGTACGGCACGCCGTCGAGCGTCATGCAGTCCTGCGAGGACCAGGCGAACGCCTCCTGCGCCGCGGGAAAAAGCCGCTGCGCCTGCGCGCGCAGACGGTCGTAGCTGTCGCCGAGGTTTTCGCCGCAGCGGTGCCCGCCTCCGCCGAGGAGCAGATAGCGCCCGCTGCGCCGCAGGCTCCAGCCCTCCTCACCCGCGTCGAGCCACATCCCGGGGAGCGGCGGCGCGCCGGTCAGCGCAAGGAGGTACGAGCGCTCCTGCCGCAGCCGCAGGTCGTAGAGCCCGAAGCGCTCGAGCATGGGGAAGTGCGTGGCGACGACGACCTGCTCCGCCGTGACCGTGCCGCCGTCGCAGCGGACGCGGTGGCCGCGGATGTCGCGCACGGGGGAGTGCTCGTAGACCGTCAGCTCCGGCAGCAGCGCCGCGAGGAACGGCAGCGGCGAGAGCTGCGCCTGCCGCTCAAAGCAGAGCGCCTCGCGCACCGGAAAGGGCAGACCCTCGGGCTTCACCAGCCGCGCGGGCGCGCCGAGGGACAGGGCATATTCCAGCTCGCGCGTAAGGGAGGGGCCGTCCGGCGCGGCATAGACGAAGGAGCTTTCGTCCGAGAAGCCGCAGTCGATGCGCTTCTGCCGCACGAGCGCGCGGAACTGCCGCACGGCGCAGAGGTTCGCCTGCAGGTATTGACGTGCCAGATGAAAGCCGAAGTCATGCACCAGCCGCTCGCAGAACCGGCCGTGCTGCGCGGTGATCTTCGCCGTCGTGTGCGCGGTCACGCCCGAGGCGAGGCGGCTGCCCTCCAGCAGCACGACGCGCAGGCCCCTCGTGTGCAGGGCGTAGGCGGTCAGAATGCCGGCCATGCCGCCGCCGACCACGGCGGCGTCGGCGTGCAGATCCTCCCGCAGCGGCGGGTAGGCGGGGAGCGTATCGCGGCTGTTCCAAAGCGTTTGCATAGGCGTGCCTCCGAAGCGGTTTTTGCTATTGTCTGCCGCCGCGCCGTTTCCTATTCCTGCCGGAATTGGGAAATAGTTGGACTTGCAAAAATAGTTACAAAATGTAACCATTAGGGGACAGAGGGAGCAAATCCCTCGAAAAGCACGAAAAGGAGAATGTACCATGAAAAAACTGCTTTCCCTGTCGCTGGCGCTGCTGGCAGCCGCGGCCATGACCGTCCCGACACTTGCCGCGTCCCACACCGTGCAGCGCGGCGACACGATGTGGAAGCTCGCCGTGCAGTATCAGGTCGGCACGAGCGAGATCATCGACGCGAATCCGCAGGTCGCAAATCCGAATCTCATCTACCCCGGCAACGTGCTGACCATTCCCGAGACGGATGCCTCCGTCCGCGCCTACGAGCAGGAGGTCGTCCGCCTTGTGAACGCCGAGCGCGCGAAGCACGGCCTTGCCGCGCTGACGGAGGACTGGGAGCTTTCCCGCGTGGCGCGCTACAAGTCACAGGATATGCACGATAACCGCTACTTCGCGCACAACAGCCCGACCTACGGCACGCCCTTCCGGATGCTCCGCGCCTTCGGCCTCAGCTACCGCACGGCGGGCGAGAACATCGCCATGGGCTACGCCGCGCCCGCCGCGGTCGTTGCGGGCTGGATGAACAGCGAGGGCCACCGCGCCAACATCCTCAGCAGCTCCTACACGAAGATCGGCGTCGGCTACGTCGCCGACGGACATTACTGGACGCAGCAGTTCATCGGATGAGACGATGAATTTCATCGGATAAAACGGTGAGTTTTTTCACCGCTTGACTTTTCCGTCGACTCGTGTAAAATCACCTTGTTCAGACGATGTGAAATTGCCGTAAAGAAATGAGACGGAAAGGGGAACGGGCGATGGAGAAGCTGCAGGGGTTTACCGACCATGCGATGCTGTATGTGAAAACGCTGGTCAAATGGCTGCTGGCCGCTGCGCTCATCGGCACGGTCGGCGGCGCGGTCGGCTCGCTCTTTCACCTCGGCGTGGAGTACGCCACCGAGCTGCGGACGGAGGTCCCTGCGCTGCTTTACGCGCTGCCGCTCGCGGGCGTGCTGATCGTCGCGCTCTACCGCTTCCTGCGCACGCAGGGCGTGGGCACCAACGCGGTGCTCGACGCGGTGCATCAGGGCCGCGAGCTGCCGATCCTGCTCATTCCCGCCATCTTCCTCGCCACGCTCCTCACGCATCTGGCGGGCGGCAGCGCGGGACGTGAGGGCGCGGCGCTGCAGATCGGCGGCGACCTCGGCGAGCACTTCGGCAAGATGCTGCGCATGGACGATAAGGACTGCCGCCTGGCGACGCTGTGCGGCATGAGCGCGCTGTTCTCCGCGCTGTTCGGCACGCCGCTCGCGGCGGTGTTCTTCGCGCTCGAGGTCGTGAGCATCGGCGTGCTATACTATTCCGGCCTCATTCCCTGCATCACCTCGTCGCTGGTAGCCTACGCCGTATCGCTGCGCTTCGGCATCGAGCCGATGCGCTTCGCCGTTGCCGCACTGGATACCGGCGCGCTCACGCTGGCGCGCGCGGCGGCGCTCGCGCTCGGCTGCGCGCTGGTGAGCATCCTCTTCTGTGAGGCGCTCCACCGCACGGAGCATCTGACGGAGCGGCTGGTCAAAAACGATTATCTGCGCGCCTTCCTCGGCGGCTGCCTTGTGATCGCGCTGACGCTGCTCGCCGGCTGCCGCGACTACAACGGCGCGGGCGGCCATGTCATCGTCGCCGCGCTCGGCGGCACAGCGAAGCCGGAGGCGCTCCTGCTCAAGATCGTCTTTACCGCCATTACGCTCGGCTGCGGCTTCAAGGGCGGCGAGATCGTGCCCACACTCTTTGTCGGCTCGACCTTCGGCTGCGCGGCGGGAGCGCTGCTCGGCCTGCCTGCTGGCTTTGCCGCGGTGCTCGGTATTACGGGCCTTTTCTGCGGCATGACGAACTGCCCCATCACCTCGCTGCTCATCAGCGTTGAGCTATTCGGCGCGGACGGACTGCTGTGCTACGCGGTCGTGTGTGCGGTGAGCTATGTCTGCTCGGGCTACCGGGGACTGTACTCCAGCCAGACCATCCTCTACTCCAAGCTGCGCGCGGAATTCATCAACGTCCACACGAAGTGAATAAAACGACACCTCCCGCGGCAAACTGCAAAAAATGCCGCGGGAGGATTTTTATGGATAATGTTCAGCCGATGGACGAGCTTGATTTTCTGAGTCTCGCCGTCACAGCGGTCGTTTCGTATCTGGTTCTGTTTTTGCTCACAAAGCTGGTAGGCAACAAGCAGATCTCGCAGATGACAATGTTTGACTACATCTCCGGCATCTCGGTTGGTTCCATTGCCGCCGAGATGGCGACCGAGCCGGAGTCGCCGCTGCGCCCGCTCACCGGCATGGTGGTCTACGGGCTTCTGGCCTGGAGCGTCACGCTGTGGACGAACAAGTCTCTCGCCGCGCGGCGGGCCTTTACGGGCAAGCCGCTCATCCTCTACGATGGAGGAACGCTCTACCGCGAGCACCTCAAGCGCGCGAAGCTCGACCTGAGTGAGTTCCTTACGCTCTGCCGCGCGGGCGGCTGGTTTGACCTCTCCCAGCTCGAGACGGTCGTCTTTGAGCACAACGGCAACCTGAGCTTTCTGCCCAGGGAGGCCTACCGCGCCGCGCAGCCGACCGATCTTTCGCTCTCGCCGAAGCAGAGCGTGCTCATGACGCCGGTCATTATGGACGGCGAGGTGCTGCCGGAGAATCTGCGGTCCGTCGGCAAGGACGAGGTCTGGCTCACGCGGAAGCTGCGCGAGCAGGGCTATTCTGCCTTCAGGGAGGTCTTCCTTGCCCTCTGCGACGGAAGCGGCGAGGCCCCGCAGCTTTATCCGATCGAGACGAAAAAAACGCCGAGGGAAGACGGCAAATAACGAACAGGCGGCGCTCCCGAGAGGAGCGCCGCCTGGCTTAGTGCTGGTATTCAAATTCGAGGTTGTAGAGGCTGACGATGTCGCCGTCCTGAATGCCCATCTCCTCAAGGCGGGCAAAGAGGCCGCTCTCGCGCAGCATCTTGTCGAAATACATCCGGCTCTCGTAGTCGGAGAAGTTGACGTTCGCCATGAGCCGCTCGAGCCACGGGCCTTCGACGATGTAGGTGTTGTCGTCCACCGTGATGTTGAGCGGGGCGGAGGTGTCGAGCTTCGGCGGGCGCGGGACGTACTCCGGCTCGTAGACCGTGACCGGCGGGAGCGTGGAGAGCTTTTCGGCGATCTTCAGCACCAGCTCGCGCGTGCCGGTGTGGGATGCGGCGGAAAGGGCGAAGAGGGGATAGCCCGCCTCCTCGACGTGCGCGCGCAGCTTTTCCAGCAGCGCTTCGTCCTCCATAATGTCGGTCTTGTTCGCGACCACGATCTGCGGGCGCGTCGCCAGCTCGGGGGAATACTGCGCCAGTTCGGCGTTGATGGCGTCGAAGTCCGCGACGGGGTCGCGCCCCTCGCTGCCCGAAACATCGACCACATGGACGAGCAGGCGGCAGCGGTCGATGTGGCGCAGGAAGTCGTGGCCGAGGCCCGCACCGTCCGCCGCGCCCTCGATGATGCCGGGAATGTCCGCCATGACGAAGCTCACGCCCTCGTCGACATACACGACGCCGAGGTTGGGGAAGAGGGTGGTGAAGTGGTAGTTGGCGATCTTCGGCCGCGCCTTGGAAACGACCGAGAGCAGCGTCGATTTGCCGACATTCGGGAAGCCGATCAGCCCCACGTCCGCGAGCAGCTTGAGCTCTAAAATGACGTCGTGGCTCTCGCCGGGCAGGCCTGCCTTGGCAAAGCGCGGCACCTGACGGGTGGGCGTGGCGAAGTGACAGTTGCCCCAGCCGCCCTTGCCGCCGCGGCAGAGGACGTAAGGCTCGGACGAGGACATATCCTGAATGATCTCGTTCGTCTCCGCGTCGCGCACGAGCGTGCCGCGCGGCACGCGGATGGTGAGCGGCTTGCCGCTCTTGCCGAACTTGCGGCTGCCCTGACCGTCCATGCCGTTCTCGGCGGTGTATTTGCGCTTGTAGCGGAAGTCCATCAGCGTGGACATATTATCGTCCACCTGCAGAATGATGTCGCCGCCGTTGCCGCCGTCGCCGCCGTCGGGACCGCCGGCGGCGATGTATTTCTCGCGGTGGAACGCGACCGCGCCGTTGCCGCCCTTGCCGGCGGAAACGGAGATGCGCGCCTTATCAATGAATTCCGTTGCCATATCGAAAAACCTCCTTCGGGGGTATTGTTCTCTAACTTTACTATTCTACCCGCTTTTGCGTGCTCCGTCAAGGAAAAGCACAAAAAAGGAAGCGCAAGCCGTCGGCTTGCGCTTCCTTTTTCAAACCACTCAATTACTCAGCGGGATACACGCAAGCCTGCTTGCGATCCTTGCCGAGCTTCTCGAAGCGGAGCACGCCGTCCGCCCTGGCGAACAGGGTGTCGTCGCTGCCGATACCGACGTTGACGCCGGGATGGATGTGGGTGCCGCGCTGGCGAACAAGAATGTTGCCTGCGAGAACGAACTGACCGTCGGCGCGCTTGGGGCCAAGGCGCTTGGACTTGGAGTCGCGGCCGTTCTTGGTCGAGCCCATACCTTTTTTATGAGCGAAGAACTGAAGACCAATGTTCATCATAATTCGTAGTCCATCCTTTCTGTAGAATGATGCGTGGGTGGGAGAGGAGGCTCACGCCTCCATTACTTCGATGTTTTCGGGGTATTCGTCGTGCAGCTCCGTGAAATAGAGCATCAAGCCGGCCAAAAGAGACTGACAGGTGCTCTCCGCTGCGGCGCTCAGACCGCCGGGGAGACGGAACTCGATGGAACCCGATCTTTCATGGACCTTGACGGAGGCCGCGAGACCCAGCACGTCGTTCACGGTCGCGTCCACGAGACGCACGGCGCTCGTGATGGCGGCGCAGACGATGTCGGAGCCTGCCTCGGCATAGCCGCTGTGGCCCTTCGCGTCGAAGCCGATGATGCGCTTTCCCTCGGTGAGGAAGGTAACGGTCGTCATGGCTTAGAAGCTGATCTTGCCGATCTCAACCTTGGTATAAGGCTGACGATGACCCTGGCGTTTACGGTAGCCCTTCTTGGGGTTGTACTTGAAGATACGGATCTTCTTGCCCTTGCCGTTCTTGACGACCTTGGCGTCAACCTTCGCGCCCTCCACCACGGGAGTGCCGAACTTGGTGTTCTCGCCGTCCACGATGGCCAGAACGGTGTCGAAGGTAACGGCCTCGCCGGCCTCGACGTCCAGCTTCTCGATGAACAGAGTGTCGCCCTCGCTGACATTGTACTGCTTACCGCCGGTAACGATGATCGCTTGCATGTGTGCACCTCACTTTCCTTTATTACGGACTCGCTGTCGGGGGTGATCGGACGAGCCGATGCTTTATACCCATTCAAAGCGGCTCACCGATTATAACAGGGAAAAACGGGAAAGTCAAGCGTTTTTCCTCGACTTTCCCGCTCTTTTTACAGTTTTTTGCGCGCTCGTGCGCCGGCACCCTTCAGCCGTCCCTTCTCATGCTGTAGAGCGCCGCGCCGATGGCGGTGGCAAAGGTGGCGTTCTCGGGGATGATGTACTCCACGCCGTAGAGCTGTGTGAAGAGCTCAAAGGTCTCGTGCGCGGGCGGGAGCATCGTGAGCGCGCCGGTGAGCACGACCGTGTTCGTGCCGCAGGTGCGGCAGGCGAGCACGGACATCGTGCCGATGGCCTGCAGGACAAGATTCACGAGACCGCGCATCTTGTCGGCGCTCGTGGCGTCCTCGGCGAGCTTGGCGAAGTTCGCCGCCGTCGCCTCCGGCGGCAGCGTGCCGACCTTGCCCTTGGACATATCGCCGATGGTGAGGTCGATCTGGGAGAGGTCGCCGTCCTGACAGAGCTTGCGGATAAGCGCGTACTGGTGCACGCCCGTGATGAGCTCGCTGAGGCCCGAGAGCGTACCGCCGCCGATGCCGCTGCCGATGATGTGGCGGATCTCGCCGCCCTTTTCCGCCCAGAGCAGCGAGGTGCCGGTGCCCATGCTCACCACGACCGCCCGCTCCTTCCGGCTCAGCGCCAGACCGCCCACGCCGACGGAGGGGAACTCCTCGACCTTGACCGTGCGCACGCCGTAAATGTCGCCGTCCACATACGAGGCGCCCACGCCGGTGAGCGCGATGTGGCCGATGTCCGTGAGCTTCAGGCTGTGCGTGGCGAGGAAGTTGCCGAGCGCGCCGTAGAGCGAGGTGAGCGGGTCCTCCGCCTTCACGCGCAGCATATCAATGACTGTGCCGTTTTCGTGCAGCCCCACGATCTTCGTGCTGCTGCCGCCGATGTCAATGCCCAGAATAACGCCCATTTTGCGCTCCTCCGATGAAGTAAATTCATGCATATCATAGGAGACTTGCAGAGCAAAGTCAAGCAAAAGCCTTGAAAAGCCTTGCTTTATCCGTAAAAGCGGGCTATAATGAGGGCATCATAAGGCCGTGGTGAGCGTACCGCGGCCGAATTTATATGAGGTGTTCCATGAAAACGGAAGAAAAACTGAACATGACCATGCTCTGCGATTTCTACGAGCTGACCATGGGCAACGGCTATTTCCAAACCGGCTTCAAAGATCGCATCACCTATTTTGACGTTTATTTCCGCTCGGTCCCGGACGGAGGCGGCTTTGCCATCGCGGCGGGCCTCGAGCAGCTCATCGAATACATCGAGGATCTGCACTTTGACGAGCAGGACATTGCGTACCTGCGCGGCAAGGGCATTTTCTGCGAGGAATTTCTGGAATATCTGCGCACCTTCCGCTTCACCGGCGATATTTACGCCGTACCGGAGGGGACGCCCGTGTTCCCGAAGGAGCCGATGGTCATTGTGCGCGCGCCCGCCATCGAGGCGCAGCTCGTCGAGACCTTCGCGCTGCTGACCGTCAATCACCAGAGCCTGATCGCCACGAAGGCCAACCGCATCGCCCGCGCGGCCAAGGGCCGCGGCGTGATGGAATTCGGCTCCCGCCGCGCGCAGGGCACCGCCGCCGCCATTGTCGGCGCGCGCGCAGCCTACATCGGCGGCTGCATCGGCACGGCCTGCACCATCACGGACGAGCTCTACGGCGTGCCCGCGCTCGGCACGATGGCCCACGCTTGGGTGCAGATGTTCGACACCGAGTACGACGCCTTCAAGACCTACTGCGAGCTTTATCCCGGCAACGCCATCATGCTGGTGGACACCTACGACACGCTCCACTCCGGCATCCCCAACGCCATCCGCGCCTTTGACAAGGTGCTGCGCCCGAAGGGCATCACCAAGTGCGGCATCCGCCTCGACAGCGGCGACATCGCCTACCTTTCCCGCAAGGCGCGCGAAATGCTCGACGAGGCCGGCTGGGAGACGGCGACCATCACCGTTTCCAACTCGCTCGACGAGTACATCATCCGCGATATGTGGATGCAGGACGCGAAGATCGATTCGTTCGGCGTCGGCGAGCGGCTCATCACCGCGCGCAGCGAGCCGGTGTTCGGCTGCGTCTACAAGCTCGTCGCCGTAGAGGATAAGGACGGCAATGTAGTCCCCAAGATCAAGATCAGCGAGAACGTCGGCAAGATCACCACGCCGCACTTCAAGAAGCTCTACCGCTTCTACGGCCGCGACACGGGCAAGGCCATCGCGGACTACCTGTGCGTTTACGACGAAACGGTGGACGACAGCGACAAAATGACCATCTTCGACCCCGAGGCGACCTGGAAGCGCAAGGAGGTCTATCACTTCGAGGCACGCGAGCTGCTCGTGCCGATCTTCAAAAACGGCGAGCTGGTTTACAAGCAGCCCTCGCTCGAGGAGATCCGCGCCTACTGCGCCGCGCAGGTCGATACGCTCTGGGACGAGGTCAAGCGCTTCGACAACCCCCACCGCTACTATGTGGACCTGAGCCAAAAGCTCTATGACATCAAGCAGGAGCTGCTGACGAAGAACGGCAGCCATTAAAGAGACCGACGAGAGGGAAGGAGAGGACGGATGAAAAAGCCGCGGTTACAGCAAAGGGGAGAGCGCCGCATCGCTGCGGCCCTGCGCATCGCGCTGGCGGCGGCGCTGCTGGCGGTGCAGGTCTTGTTCGTGGTGCTCACAACGCGCTACCTCAAGGATCACTTTGCGCTCATCTACGGCGCGCTGGAGGGCATCGCCCTGATCACGGCTTTGTATATCTACAATAAGCCGGGCGACCTTTCCTACCGTGTGGCGTGGATCATTCCCATCCTCTTTGTGCCGGTGGTCGGCCTGATCCTCTACCTTCTTTGGGGCGGCGACACGCAGCGCAAGCGCTTACAGCGTCAGACGGCGCCGAAGCTCCCGCCGGAGGAGCCGGAGAGTTTGCGAAACCGCAGCGCGCTCAACGCGGACCGTCTGCAGCGCGCGCTGCCCGGCTGGTCGCGAGTATCTCAGTATCTGAGCAGCCGCGGCTTTTACCTCTATCAGAACACAAAGATGGTCTATCTTCCCGAGGGGGCGCTGCTGCTGGAGGATATCCTCGGTCGCATCAAAGCGGCGGAGCGCTTCATCTTCATGGAGTATTTTATCCTCGCCGAGGGAAAGCTCTGGGACCGCATGAGCGCGGCCCTTTGCGAGCGCGCCCGCAGCGGCGTGGAGGTCAAGATCATCTTCGACGACTTTGGCAACATCAAGCGTTTCAGCGCGGAGAGCCTGCAGACGCTGCGCGACGCGGGTGTGGAGGTCATCGTCTTCAACCCCGTGCACGAGTATGTCAACCGCCTCTATTTCAATTACCGCGACCACCGCAAGATCACGGTCATCGACGGCGAGACCGCCTACACCGGCGGCGTGAACATCGCCGACGAGTACGCGAACCTCATTGACCGCTTCGGCTACTGGAAGGACAGCGGCATCCGCCTGGAGGGCGAGGGAGTCTGGGGCCTGACCGCGGCGTTCCTCAATATGTGGAGCTTTCTCGGCGGCGAGCTGCACGAGGAGCGGGACTACTACCGTCCTCACACCTCGCCGGCATCGGACGGCTTTTGTCAGCCGTTTCTCGACGGTCCGCAGAACAATCCCGACAACCCCGCCGAGGATACCTTTTTGCAGCTCATCGGCAGCGCGCGCCGCTTCCTTTATATCACGACGCCGTATTTTATCCCGGACGAGAATATCATGCGCGCGCTGTGCATCGCCGGCGACGGCGGGGTGGACGTCCGGCTGATGCTGCCCGGCACGCCGGACCACTGGTACGCCGACGCGGTGGCGGACTCCTACATCGGCGAGCTGCTTGAGCACCATGTAAAGGTGTACCGCTATACACCCGGCTTTCTGCACGCCAAAAGCATCATGGTCGACCGCGAGGCGGCCTTTGTCGGCTCTGTCAACTTTGACTACCGCAGCTTTGAGCTGCACTACGAGTGCGGCGTCATGCTCTACGGCGCGAGCGCCATCGAGAGCCTGCTGGAGGACATGGACGGCATTCTGGATAAAAGCCACGCCGTCACGCCCGAGGAGTGGGCGCGCCGCGGCCTGCTGCGGCGGATGTTCGAGCCCATCCTGCGCATTTTTTCCATCTGGATGTGAGGGCGGCCGGCCTGCTTTTACAAGCGATTCCGCGGGCTGCAAGCTAATAGAAAAAGCATGACCATCGGTTTACCGGCGGCCATGCCTTCTTCATACGAAATAAAGGTCCCGAAGCCTTATGGCTTCGGGACCTTCTTTGGCAGCGGGAGAAGGATTCGAACCCTCACATACGGAGTCAGAGTCCGCTGTGCTACCATTACACAATCCCGCTATGTTCGCTTGACGAACATTTGTTATTATACCAGCGGTTTTGCATTTGTCAAGAACTAATTGCCAATTTTCCGGATTTTTTTCATTTTGGTGCCGCGGGCTGTTTTCGGCCTGCGTTTCAACGGCAAAGCCGCTCGGACGGCGCGGGCGGGAAAGCGGCTTGCGCGAGGAGCGGATGGAGACCGGAGCGCAGCTTGGCTGTTTCGGCGGAAGGAAAATCGGCAAATTTTACGGATTTGGTGAAAATGCCGATTCCCTTTTGCACTTTAAGCTGTTATACTGCATACATCAAGGCTTCCGAGAGGAGCACAGACCATGACCGTAATGAACCGCAGTGCTGAATACCGCTACTTTGGCTTTACCTATTTTATGGGTAAGGCTTATTCTGGTTTGGCTGAAAGCAAGCGCGTGTAAGAACGGGTCCTTTGTCGGAATGACCGTAAATGCATGACGAACCGCAGCCGGACCGGCTGCGGTTTTTTTCATCTCTTAAGGAGGAATTTTACTATGATCGTCGTACTCAAGCACAATCCGAATCCCGAGCAGCTGCAGAGCCTGATTACATGGCTGCAGGAAAAGGGCATTATCATTCATACCAGCATCGGCGAGGGCAATATGCTCCTCGGCCTGGTGGGCGATACCTCGAAGATAGACGCCGATCTCATTTCCGCGCTGGACATCGTCGAGGACGTCAAGCGTGTGCAGGAGCCGTATAAGAACGCCAACCGCAAGTTCCATCCCGAGGATACCGTCGTCAAGGTCGGCAATACGCAGATCGGCGGCGGCAACCTCACGCTCATGGCTGGCCCCTGCTCGGTGGAATCCGAGGAGCAGGTGGTCGCCATCGCGAAGGCGGTCAAGGCCAGCGGCGCGACGATGCTGCGCGGCGGCGCGTTCAAGCCCCGCACCTCGCCCTATTCCTTCCAGGGCCTCGGCGAGGTCGGCCTGCGCTACCTCGAGATCGCCAAGGAGGAGACGGGGCTGCCCATCGTCACCGAGCTGATGGACCTCAGCCAGCTTCCGCTCTTCAAGAATGTGGACGTCATTCAGATCGGCGCGCGCAATATGCAGAACTTCGACCTTTTGAAGGCTGTGGGCCGTCAGGAAAAGCCCGTGATGATCAAGCGCGGTATGTCCGCGACCTACGAGGAATGGCTGATGAGCGCGGAGTACGTCATGGCCGGCGGCAACGAGAACGTCATTCTCTGCGAGCGCGGCGTGCGCACCTTTGAGACCTACACCCGCAATACGCTCGATCTTGCGGCGATCCCCGTGCTGCGCAAGCTGACGCACCTGCCCATCATCGTCGACCCCAGCCACGCCACCGGCAAGAGCTGGCTGGTCGACCCGCTGGCGATGGGCGCGGTGGCGACCGGCTGCGACGGCCTGCTCATCGAGGTCCACAACGACCCTGCGCACGCGCTGTGCGACGGCCCGCAGTCCCTGAAGCCCGAGCAGTTCGACGCGCTGGCAAAGAAGCTGCTTCGACTGAAGGAATTTGTCAAGACGATAGAGGAGTAAGACTATGACAGTCGGCATTGTCGGCCTCGGCCTCATCGGAGGCTCGATGGCCAAGAGCATCAAGGCACGCACCGCGCACACCGTGTTCAGCTGCGACCTTGATCAGGAGACCATGATGATGGCGCGTATGTGCGGCGCCATCGACGCGCCGCTGACGGCGGAAAATTTGAAGGATTGCGACCTTGTGCTGGTCGCCATCCGCCCCGCCGCCGCGGTAAAATGGGTGAAGGAGCACGCGGAGGGAATCCACCGGGACGCGATCCTTGTGGACCTGTGCGGTGTGAAGCGCGCGGTGGTGCGCGAACTCGCGCCTGTCGCCGAGCAGTACGGCTTCGCCTACATCGGCGGACATCCGATGGCGGGCCGCGAGCGCGGCGGCTTTACCGCCGCGACGGACAGCCTGTATGTGGGCGCGTCCATGATCCTTACGCCGGACAAGCGCACGGATATGCAGCTGCTTGAAACGCTCAAGGCGTTTTTCCTCGATATCGGCTTTGCGAGCCTGACCTTCTCCGATCCCGAGGAGCATGACCGCATCATCGCCTTTACCTCGCAGCTCGCGCACATCGTCTCGAGCGCCTACGTCAAGTCGCCCGAGGCGCAGAAGCGCCGCGGCTTCTCCGCCGGCAGCTTTCAGGATATGACGCGCGTGGCGCGGCTCGACGAGAATATGTGGACGGAGCTGTTTCTGGACGACGCGGACTATCTGACGGACGAGCTGGATATCCTCATCGGACATTTGCAGGAGTATGCCGACGCGCTGAAAAGCAAGGACGCCGAGCACCTGCGCGCGCTGCTGCGCGACGGCCGCGAGAAGAAGGCCACCGCGGGCGGCAACTGAAAAATCAACGAAGATCGACCGGGGAGGGAAGAGCTATGTCCTCTGTTCAGACCATTGAAGTCCATACCGCGCCGGCCTATGAGGTCACCATCGGCGCGGGACTGCTGCGGGAGTGCGGCGCACGGCTGAAGACCGTGCTGGGCGGCTGCCGCATCGCGGTCGCCGCCGACAGCAATGTGGCTCCGCTTTATCTTGAAACGGTTTGCGCGAGTCTGCGCGATGCGGGCTTTGCCGTCTGCTCCTATGTGTTCCCGGCGGGGGAGGCGCATAAGAATTTCACGACGCTCTCCGCCATTCTGGAGTTTCTGGCCGAGTCTCAGCTCACGCGCACGGACTGCGTGGCGGCGCTCGGCGGCGGCGTGACCGGCGACATGGCGGGCTTCGCCGCGGCCTCGTACCTGCGCGGCATCCGCTATGTGCAGCTGCCGACCACGCTGCTCTCCGCTGTGGATTCCTCCGTCGGCGGCAAGACGGCCATCGACCTTGCGGCGGGAAAAAACCTTGCGGGCGCGTTTTTGCAGCCCACCGCCGTGCTGTGCGATACGGACTGCCTGAGGTCCCTGCCCGCCGCCGTCTTTGCCGACGGCGCGGCGGAGGCCATCAAGACCGGCGTGCTGAGCGGCGAGACGCTGTTTTCTCTCTTTGAGGACGGCACGCTTACCGACGCGCCCGCCGAGATCATTGCCCGCTGCATCCGCTACAAGGCGGGAGTGGTCGAGCGCGACGAGAAGGAGCGGGGCGAGCGGCGCAAGCTGAACCTCGGCCACACCGTCGGCCATGCCATCGAAAAGTGCAGCGGCTATGCCATTTCGCACGGCCACGCGGTCGCGGCGGGTCTTGCCGTCATGGCGCGCGCCTCCGAACGGCTCGGCTGGGCCGAGCCGGGGGTGTCCGCGCGCATCGCGGCGTGTCTGGAGAAGAACGGCCTGCCGACCGGCACGGACTATCCCGCCGAGGCGCTGGCGAAAGCCGCGCTGGCGGACAAGAAGCGCAGCGGGGACAGCATCACCATCGTTGTGCCGAAGGCCATCGGCGGCTGCGAGCTGAAAAGGATCCCGGTGACGGAGCTTCTGCCCATCATCGCCGCCGGACGGGGGGATTGAGGATGGATGTTCGTATCCGACCGCACGCCCTCGCGGGCGCGGTCACGCCGCCGCCGAGCAAGTCGATGGCGCACCGCCTGCTGCTGGCCGCCGCGCTCGCGGACGGTGTGAGCACGGTCCAGAATGTCGCGCTCTCGCAGGACATCGAGGCGACGCTGCGCTGCATGGCGGCGCTCGGCGCAAGCTGGGAGCAGGCAGATAAAAGTACCCTCCGCGTGACCGGCATCGGCGGCAAGAGAAAACCCTTTCCGGAGCTTCCGCGCTTTGACTGCGGCGAGTCCGGCTCGACGCTGCGCTTCCTCATTCCCATCGCGCTGGCGGTCGCGGGCGGGGGCGTATTCACCGGCCGCGGGCGGCTGATGGAGCGCCCGCAGAAGCCGTATTTCGACCTCTTTGACGAAAAAGATGTTTCCTATGAACAGACCGCCGGTGTGCTCACCGTGCGCGGTACGCTGACGCCGGGGGAGTACCGGCTGGCGGGCAACGTCTCAAGTCAGTTTTTCACGGGGCTGCTTTTCGCGCTGCCGCTGCTCGGCGGCGGCTCGACGCTGGTATCGACCACGCGGCTCGAGAGCCGCGACTATGTCGCCATGACGCGCGATGCGCTCGCGCGGGCCGGCGTGAAGATAGACGGAGAAGCGGAACGCTTTGCCGTGCCGCCGTCGGCCTACCGCCCCTTTGACGCGGCGGTGGAGGCCGACTGGTCGCAGGCGGGCTTCTGGTACGCCGCGCACTTCCTCGGAAATGGCGTGGAGGTGTGCGGGCTGAACGAAGCCTCCGCGCAGGGCGACCGCGTAGTCGCCGCGCTCTATGAGCGGTTCAAGGCGGCGGGGGAGCAGAGCGTGGATGTGTCCGACTGCCCCGACCTGCTGCCGCCGCTCGCGGTGATGGCCGCGCGGCGGAATGGCACGACGCATTTTGTCAACGCGGCCCGACTCCGCATGAAGGAGAGCGACCGCCTGTCGACGACCGCCGCGCTGCTGCGCGCGCTCGGCGTTCCGGCGGAGACAACGGCGGACAGTCTGACCGTCCGCGGTGTGCCGTCCTTTTCCGGCGGCACGGTGGACGGTGCGAACGACCATCGCATCGTCATGGCGGCGGCAGTCGCCGCGACCGCCGCCGTGGATCCGGTCACCATTACAGGCGCGGAGGCGGTGCGGAAATCCTATCCCTCCTTCTGGGAGGAATACAAACGGCTGGGAGGTAGCTTCGATGTCCTCTGAATTCGGAAGAACGCTGCGCGTCGGCGTGTTCGGACAGTCTCACGGAGCCGCGATCGGCGTGAGCATCGATGGCCTGCCTGCGGGCGAGCGCATTGATCTTGCGGAGCTGCAGGCCTTTCTGGATCGGCGCAAACCCGGAAAAAGTCCGCTTTCGACCGCGCGGAAGGAGAACGATGTGCCGCAGTTCCTTTCGGGACTGCGCGACGGCGTGACCTGCGGCTCGCCGCTGTGCGCGGTCATTTACAACAGCGACCAGCACTCCTCAGACTACGCGGAGCTGGCCGACAAGCCGCGCCCCTCGCACGCGGATTATACCGCGTGGGTCAAATGGGGCGGGCAGGCGGATATGCGCGGCGGCGGACATTTTTCCGGCCGCTTGACGGCGCCGCTGTGCATCGCGGGCGGCATCGCCAAGCAGATCCTGGCGCGGCGCGGCGTATTTGTCGGCGCGCACCTTGCCGCCGTGGGAGCGGAGGACGACGAGGCCTTCCCGCTCTACCCGACCGACGAGCTGTTCCGCGCCGTGGCGGCGAAGCTGTTCCCGACCATTTCCGACGCGGCGGGCGAGCGGATGCAGCGTCTTATTTTGGCGGCGCGTGAGGCACAGGATTCCGTCGGCGGCATCGTGGAATGTGCCGCCATCGGGCTGCCTGCCGGTCTCGGCGACCCAATGTTCGACGGCATGGAAAACCGCCTTGCCTCGGCGCTGTTCGGCATCCCCGCCGTCAAGGGCGTGGAGTTCGGCGCAGGCTTCGGCGCTTCGCGCCTGCGCGGAAGCGAAAACAACGACGCCTTCCGCGTGGAGGACGGCCGCATCGTCACGGAGACGAATCGCGCCGGCGGCATCCTCGGCGGCATCACCACCGGTATGCCGCTCACGCTTCGCGTCGGCATCAAGCCGACGCCGTCCATCGGCAGACCGCAGAAAACGGTCTCGCTCGCGCGGATGGAAAACACCGAGCTGACTATCCGGGGCCGTCACGACCCCTGCATCGCGCACCGCGCCGTGCCCGTCGTCGAGGCGGTGACGGCCTGCGTGCTCTTAGACTTACTGTTGGAGGAACATCATGGAACTTTCTGAGATCCGCACCCGCATCGACGCCGTGGACGATCAGCTCTTGAAGCTCTTTCTTGAGCGTATGGAGCTGGCCGAGGAGGTCGCGGCCTACAAGAACGAGCACCATCTGCCCATTCTGAACAAGCAGCGCGAGCGCGAAATTCTTGCCAAGGTAACAGCTAAGGCCGGTGACAAGGAGCGCTACGCCTATCACCTCTACTCCACGCTCTTTGAGCTGGCGCGCTCACGCCAGGCGGAGCTGGTGGACCTGCCGACCAGGGTGGCTGAACAGGTGGAAAAGTCCCTCGCCGCGGGCGGCCCGGTCTTCCCGCAGACGGGCCTTGTCGCCTGTCAGGGCGTGGAGGGCGCGAACTCGCAGGTCGCCTGCGACCGCCTGCTGCCGCGCGGCAGCATCCTGTATGTCAAGACCTTTGACGCGGTGGTGTCCGCGGTGGAGTCCGGCCTGTGCAAATTCGGCGTGCTGCCCATTGAAAACAGCTCCAACGGCTCGGTGCGCGCGGTCTACTCGCTGCTTCAGCAGCATCAGCTCTCCGTGGTGCGCTCCACGAGACTCTGCATCCGCCATGAGCTTTTGGCCATGCCCAGTGTAAAGCTGGAGGACATTACAGAGATCTACTCCCATCAGCAGGCCATCGGTCAGTGCAGCAGGTTCCTCAGCAGCCTTTCCGGCGTGCGGGTGATCCCCTGCGGCAACACGGCGGAGGCGGCGAAGCTGGTCGCCGAGAGCGGCAGCCGCCACGCGGCCGCTATCTCCTCACATCCCTGCGCCGCGCTTTACGGCCTTGAATGTGTGAGCGACAAAATTCAGGACAGTGAGAATAATTACACCCGCTTTTTCTGCGTGGCGAAGGACCCCGTCATCTACGCCGGCGCGAACCGCATCAGCCTTATCCTTTCGTTCGAGAATAAGCCCGGCGCGCTCTATGAGATCCTCTCCAAGCTCGCGGCGCTGGACATCAACATGACCAAGCTCGAATCCTGCCCCGTCGCGGGGAGCGATTTTGAGTTTGTGTTCTTCCTTGAGCTGGAGGCAAGCGTGCAGGACCCGAGCGTGCTTGCTATGCTCGAGGAAATGGAGCGCAGCTGCGCGGAGTTTGTATTCCTCGGAAATTACGCCGAGGTGTGAACGATGGGGGAGAAGGTTTACGGACTTCTGGGACGAAAGCTCGGTCACAGCTGGTCGGCGCCCATTCACGCCGCGCTCGGCTGCGCGGACTATCGTCTCATCGAGCTGGAGCCGGAGGAGCTGGGCGCGTTCCTCGCGCGGGAGGACATCGGCGGGCTGAACGTCACCATTCCCTACAAGCGCGACGTGATGGCGTACTGCGATGTGCTCGACCCGATGGCGGAGGCCATTGGCAGCGTCAACACGCTCGTGCGCCGCGCGGACGGAAAGCTCTATGGCTATAACACTGACGCCGCGGGCTTCTGCTTCATGGCGCAGTGCGCGGGCATCGGCTTTGCGGGCAGAAAGACGCTTGTGCTCGGCAGCGGCGGCGCGTCGCGCACGGCAGCCTCGTGCGCGAAAAAGCTCGGCGCGCGCGAGGTGGTCGTCATTTCCCGCTCGGGAGAGAACAACTATACGAACCTCGGCCGCCACGCGGACGCGGAGCGGATCGTCAACACTACACCGGTCGGGATGTATCCGAACAACGGCGCGGCGGCGGTCGATCTGACCGCCTTTCCTGCCTGCGCGGGCGTGCTCGATCTGATCTACAATCCTCGCCGCACGGCGCTGCTGCTGCAGGCGGAGGAGTTGGGCATCCCGTGCTCGGACGGCCTTCCGATGCTGGTGGCGCAGGCCAAGGCGGCGGAGGAACATTTCTTTGACAGGCTCATCGCCGACCGTGAGAACGAGCGCATCCTCGCGCAGCTGCGGCGGGAAATGACGAATCTCGTGCTCATCGGGATGCCGGGCAGCGGCAAGTCCACGGTCGGCGCGGCGCTCGCCGCGCTGACGGGCCGCGAGGCCATCGACATCGACGCGCACATCGCGGAGAAGGCAGGCTGCTCCATTCCCGAGATCTTCGCCAAGGGAGGAGAAACCGCCTTCCGTGCACTCGAGCGTGAGGCGACGGCGGAGTGCGGCGCGCTGAGCGGGAAGATTTTGCTCACGGGCGGCGGCGTGGTGAAAACACCGGAGAATTACGCCGCGCTCCACCAGAACGGCCGCATCTATCAGCTCCTGCGTCCGCTGGAGCTGCTGCCGACCGACGGCCGTCCGCTCTCGCAGGGGGCGGACCTTGCGGCGATGTGGGCGGAGCGCGCGCCGCTCTACGAACGGTTCCGCGACGCCGCGATCGACAACGGCGGCACGGTCGAGCAGACCGCGCAGGCGATCTGGAGGGATTTTTGTGAAAATTCTGGTCATTAACGGCCCCAACATGAATATGCTCGGCATCCGTCAGCCGGAGATTTACGGCCATGCGACCTACGAGGACCTGAAGTGCATGATCGCGGGTGAGGCGGAACGGCTGGGCGCGGAGGTCTCCTTCTTCCAATCCAACCACGAGGGCGCGCTGGTGGACGCCATCCAGCAGGCGTACTTTGACCGGGTGGACGGCATGATCATCAACCCCGCCGCCTATACGCACACGAGCGTCGCGCTGCTTGACGCGGTGAAGGCGGTCGGCATCCCGACGGTGGAGGTCCACGTTTCCGACCCGGACAGCCGCGAGGATTTCCGCCATGTGTCCTACATCCGCGCGGCCTGCATCGCGACCATCCGCGGGCACGGACTGCTGGGCTATCTGGAGGCGCTGCATTTGCTGTGCGAGCGCGGGGAGGGCAGAGGATGACGCGGGCGGAGTATGACGTTGTTGCGCTCGGTGAGCTGCTCATTGACTTTACGGCGCAGGGGGCGGGAGCGGACGGCTATCCGCTCATGGCGGCGCATCCCGGCGGTGCGCCCGCCAATTTCCTCGCGGCCATCGCGCGGCTCGGCGGCAGGACGGCGCTTTTGAGCAAGGTGGGCGCGGACGCCTTCGGCACGATGCTCACCGGGACGCTGCGCGAGGTCGGCGTGGATACGCGCGGCGTTGTCGTGGCGGAGGATGCTTTCACGACGCTGGCATTCGTGACGCTCGACGCGCGCGGCGAGCGCTCCTTTTCCTTTGCCCGCAAGCCGGGCGCGGACACGCAGCTCCGCTTCGAGGAATTGGACCTTTCGCTCATCGAAAAAACAAAAGCGTTCCACTTCGGAACGCTTTCTCTGACCGACGAGCCTGCGCGCGGCGCGACGCAGCGCGCCGTCGCCTTTGCAAAGGAACGCGGGAAGCTCATCACCTTCGACCCCAATCTGCGCCCGCCGCTCTGGAAGAGCCTTGACGGCGCGCGGGAGCAGATGCTCTGGGGACTCGGGCAGGCCGATGTTGTGAAGCTCAGCGACAACGAGGTGAAATTCCTCTTCGGTCTTTCGCCGCGCGAGGGCGCGGCGTACATTCGGGAGCGGTTCGGCACGCAGCTCGTCTTTGTGACCTGCGGCGCGGACGGCTGCGAGTTTGCGAACCCGAGAGCGCAGGGCCATGTGGACGGGCTCAAGGGCCTGACAGTCACGAACACCACGGGCGCGGGCGACATTTTCGGCGGCTGCGCGGTGTGGAGGCTGCTCCAAAGCGGCAAGCCTCCCGCAGCGCTGGACGAGGCGGAGCTGCGCGGCATCGCGGAATTTGCCTGCCGTGTCGCCGGACGCTCCACCGAAAAAAGCGGCGGCATCTCCGCGATCACGGAGATGCCGGACGAGGTCTTTATGGGGTGATGGGCGCGGCTCAGTCGCCGACGCCGGCGTGGATCACCTTGCCGATGTTCCACAGATGCGCGACCTGCCTGGCCGCCGCGAGGCGCTCCTCGGGCGTTTCGTAGGCGGCGTGGACGGTGTGCGAGCCGCAGTCAAGGCAGTCTACATAGACGCACCAGCCCTGTTCGTCCTGTATGGCGCCGACGCCGCCGCAATGGGGACAGACGTCCAGATCAATTTCATAAATAGGATCCATCGTGATCCCTCCTTTTCCTTGCTGATGGCAGTATAGCACATCGCGATGGGAAGAACAACAGGAAATCCATGAGTTTTTCGCCGAAAAAGCCGCCCACTCGGGCGGCTTTTTTGCTTAATCCTGCGTTTTATCCTGTGCTTTTTCGAGATTCAGGATCTTCATGAACTCCTCGCCGGTGATGGTCTCCTTTTCATAGAGGTATTGGGAGAGCTCATCAAGCTTGGCGCGGTGGTCGGTAAGCAACTTGACGGCCTTTTCGTGCTCGCGCTTGACGAGCGCGACCACCAGCGCGTCGATCTTCGTCTGCGTTTCGGCAGAGCAGGCGAGCGAGGCGTCGCCGCCGAGGTACTGATTTGTGACGGTCTCGAGCGCGACCATGTCGAAATCCGCGCTCATGCCGTAGCGCGTGACCATCGCGCGGGCGAGCTTGGTCGCCTGCTCGATGTCGTTGGAAGCGCCCGTGGTGACAGAGCCGAAGCGGACCTCCTCGGCGGCGCGGCCGCCGGTGAGCGTCGCGATCTTGTTCTCCATTTCCTCGCGCGTCATCAGGTAATGGTTGCCCTCCTCGACCTGCATCGTGTAGCCCAGCGCGCCCGAGGTGCGGGGGATAATGGTGATCTTCTGCACGGGGGCGGAGTGGCTTTGCAGCGCCGCAACGAGCGCGTGGCCGGTCTCGTGGTAGGCGACGATCCATTTTTCGTGGTCGGTGAGGATGGCGTTCTTTTTCTGATAGCCCGCGATGACGACCTCAATGCTCTCCTCCAGATCCGACTTGGTGGCGAACCTGCGGCCTGCGCGCACGGCGCGCAGCGCGGCTTCGTTGACGATGTTCGCAAGCTCCGCGCCGGAAGCGCCGGAGGCCATGCGGGCGATCTTGTTGAAGTCGACGTCCTCCGCGACCTTGATCTTCTTCGCGTGGACCTTCAAAATTTCCTCGCGGCCCTTGAGGTCGGGAAGCTCGACCGGCACACGGCGGTCGAAGCGGCCCGGGCGCGTGAGCGCGGGGTCGAGGGATTCGGGGCGGTTGGTGGCGGCGAGGATGATGACGCCGTTGTTGCTCTCAAAGCCGTCCATTTCGGTCAAAAGCTGGTTGAGCGTCTGCTCACGCTCGTCGTTGCCGCCGTACTGGCCGCCGCTGCGCTTCTGGCCGATGGCGTCGATCTCGTCGATGAAAACGATGCAGGGCGCCTTTTCCTTGGCCTGCTTGAACAGGTCGCGCACCTTGCTCGCGCCCATGCCGACGAACATCTCCACGAACTCTGAGCCGGAGATGGAGAAGAACGGCACGTTCGATTCGCCCGCGACCGCCTTGGCGAGCATGGTCTTGCCGGTTCCCGGAGGGCCGACGAGCAATATGCCCTTGGGCATGGACGCGCCGATCTCCTGATACTTGCTGGGGTCGTGCAGATAGTTGACGACCTCCTGCAGGTTTTCCTTGGCCTCGTCCTCGCCCGCAACATCGGAGAAGTGGATGCCCTCGGTGGACTGGACGTAGACCTTGACGTTGCTGTTTCCACCCAAGCCGAACATCATCGAGTTGCCGCCGAGCTTGTCCGCCATCTTCTTGGACATATACTGCCCGAGGGCGATAAAGATCAGGATGGGGAGCACCCAGCCGAGAATGTCGACAAGCAGCGAGGTCTGCTCGATCTCCTCGCCCTTGAAGGAAACGCCCGCCTCCAAAAGCCGGGCGGAGAGGTCGTCGTCCGACACCATGGCGGTCTTGTAGATAACAGTCTCGTCCTTATCGGTAAAGAGAATGCGGTTGTCCTGCTCCTGAATTTCGACCTTACCGACCTTGTCCTGCTCGACCATCTCGACAAAGGTGTTGTAGTCCACCTCCTTGATCTGGTGCTGCGCGAGCCACGGCATGGCAAAGAAATTGAAGAGAAATACCGCGAGCATGGCGACGGCGTAGTAGAAGATCAGAGGCTTTTTCGGGGTTTTGACTTCTTTCATAAGCGTCCTCCAATATAGAATGGAACGGCTGCGCGGAGGGGCGAGCCCGCCTCGTCACAGCCGTGGAAAGGATACGGAAATCATAGTGGAAAAGCCAGCTTTTGTCAAGCGAGGAGGGAGAAGATTTACATATAATTCAATCTTTCGGCACGGAGCGTCGCTATCTTCTAAATAGTATCACGCTCACGTGTCTTTTTGTTGCAATTTCGGACGAATGTGATACAATAAAAATGAAAAATAATAAGCAGTCCAAACAAAAAGTTTGGGAAGGGAGACCCCGCTATGGCGACATTTACCGTGAACGGACAGACCGTGCAGGCGGAGAAAAATCAAAAGCTCATCCGTTTCCTGCGCGACGAGCTGCGCCTCACCTCCGTCAAGGACGGATGCAGCGAGGGCGCGTGCGGCACCTGCCATGTCCTCATCGACGGCAAGGCGACGAAGGCCTGCGTTCCCTCGACGGACAAGCTGGAGGGAAAGACCGTCCTTACGGTCGAGGGCCTTTCCGACTGGGAGAAGGCCGTATATACCTACGCCTTCGGCAAGGCCGGCGCGGTGCAGTGCGGCTTCTGCATCCCGGGCATGGTCATCTCCGCCAAGGCGCTGCTGGACGCGAATCCCGCGCCGACGCGCGAGGAGGCGGCGTTCGCCATCCGCAACAACATCTGCCGCTGCACGGGCTATGTGAAGATCATCGACGGCATTCTGCTCGCAGCAGAGATCTTCCGCAGCGGCAAGCTGCCGGAGGAGAAAAAGACAGGCTATGGCGTCGGTGAACGCGCTGTGCGCGTGGACGTGGCGGAAAAGGTGCAGGGCTACGGCAAGTATCCGGACGACCTGTATGTGGACGGTATGCTCTATGCCGGCGCCGTGCGCAGCAAATACCCCCGCGCGCGGGTGCTTGCCATCCATAAGGAAAAGGCGGAGGCCCTGCCCGGCGTGGTCGGCGTCTACACCGCGGAGGACATTCCGGGGGAGATCAAGGTCGGCCATCTGCAGCAGGACTGGGACGCGATGATCCCCGTCGGCAGGATCACCCACTACCTCGGCGACGCCATCTGCCTTGTGGCGGCGGAGACGAAGGAGGCTTTGGAGCAGGCAAAGGCGCTCGTCGAGATCGACTACGAGCCGCTCAAGCCGGTGTTCAGCCCGACCTATGCCTCCCAGCCCTTTGCGCCGCTCGTGCATGAGTCCGGCAACCTGCTGTGCGAAAAGCACGTCAGCCGCGGCAACGCCGATCAGGCCATCCGCGACGCGGACTATGTGCTGATGTATCATTACGAAACGCCGTACACGGAGCACGCCTTCCTCGAGCCGGAGTGCGCGGTCGCCTATCCCGACGAGGACGGGCTGACCATCCTCTCCACCGATCAGGGCGCTTACGACACGGCGCGGGAGGTCTCCCGTCTGCTGGGGCTTCCCAAGGAAAAGATCCATGTGACCAATATGCTCGTCGGCGGCGGCTTCGGCGGCAAGGAGGATATGACGGTGCAGCACCATGCGGCGCTCGTCGCCTATCTCACGGGCCGTCCGGTCAAGGTGAAGCTCAGCCGCAAGGAAAGTATGCTCGTCCACCCGAAGCGGCACCCGATGAAGGTGACCATCACCATGGGCTGCAATCGCGACGGCCTCATTCAGGGCGTCAAGGCCGAGGTGGTCGCCGACACCGGCGCGTATGCCTCGCTCGGCGGCCCGGTGCTCGAGCGTGCCTGCACGCACGCGGCGGGCCCCTATCACTACGAAAATTTTGAGATCACCGGCAAGGCGTACTATACGAACAATCCGCCCGCGGGCGCGTTCCGCGGCTTCGGCGTGACGCAGACCTGCTACGCCATGGAAATGACGCTCACAAAGATGGCACACGAGCTGGGCATCTCCCCGTGGGAGATCCGCTACCGCAACGCCATCCGCCCCGGGCAGACGCTGCCGAACGGGCAGATCGCGCCGCCGTCCACCGGTCTTGTGGAAACGCTCGAGGCGGTGAAGGACATCTGCGAGCAGAATAAGAACGTCGGCATCGCCTGCGCGATGAAGAACGCGGGCGTCGGCGTGGGCATTCCCGATACGGGCCGCTGCATCGTGGCGGTCAAGGACGGTAAGCTCCATATCCGCTCCGGCGCATCCTGCATCGGACAGGGACTTGGCACGGTGCTGACGCAGATCGTCTGCACCATGCTGCACTGTGAGCGCGAGGATGTCGTCTACGAGGCCGCCAACACGGTGAACGCGCCGGACTCCGGCACGACCTCCGGCTCGCGCCAGACGCTCGTGACCGGCGAAGCCTGCCGGCGGGCCTGTCAGAAGCTGCTCGCGGCGGCGGGCGCCGATGTGAGGGTGTCCGATTATTCCGGAATCGCGCACCGGCAGGGCATGGAATCACTGCCCGGCGGCAACAGCAGCGGCACGGTCGGTACCGAGCTGCCCGAGGGGGCGAGCGTGGACTGGAGAGCGCTCGAGGGACAGGAGTTCTACGGCGAATACCTCGCCAAGACCGACCCGCTGGGCGCACAGGACGTTGCCAATCCCGTCAGCCACGTCGCCTACGGCTACGCTACCCATGTGTGTGTGCTCAACGACGACGGAACGATCCGCGAGATCGACGCGGCGCACTTCGTCGGCAAGGCGATCAACCCGCTCTCCTGCGAGGGGCAGATCGAGGGCGGCGTCACCATGGCGCTCGGCTTCACGCTGACGGAGCACTATCCGCTCTACGACTGCATCCCCAGCGCAAGGTTCGGTACGCTTGGCCTGTTCCGCGCCGATCAGGTGCCGCTCATCCACAGCATTCTGGTGGAGAAGGAGGGGCAGGACATGGCCTTCGGCGCCATCGGCATCGGCGAGATTACGACCATTCCGACGGCCCCCGCCGTGGCGGGCGCGTACTTCGCGCTCGACGGCGAGATGCGCACCAGCCTTCCGCTGATGAAAACGCCCTATGAGCGGCCCAAGATGCCGCGCTATTGGTGGTAAGCCGTATGAAAAATGTTCTGATCATCTACACCGGCGGGACCATCGGCATGACACGCACGGAGAACGGCTACGCCCCGCAGAGCGGGCAGTTCCGCCGCGCGATGGAGGCCATTCCCGACCTGTACGCCGAGCAGATGCCCCGTTGGGATATGCTCGAAATGGACCCGCTGCTCGACTCCTCCAACATGACGGTGCATGAGTGGAACAAGATCGCGCAGCTCGTTGCCGACCATTACGACGCCTACGACGGCTTTGTGGTGCTCCACGGCACGGACACGATGGCCTATACCGCCTCCGCGCTTTCCTTTATGCTTGAGGGACTGGCAAAGCCGGTCATTCTCACCGGCTCGCAGATCCCCATGTGCGAGATCCGCAGCGACGGGCGCGACAATCTTATCACCTCGCTACTCATCGCGGGCGCGTGGGAGGTGCATGAGGTCTGCCTGTACTTCGGCGGGAAGCTCCTGCGCGGCAACCGCGCGACCAAGTTCTCCGCCGACGGGCTGATCGCCTTCCTTTCACCGAACTACCCGAGCCTTGCCGATGCGGGCATTACCATCCGCTACAACGAAAGCGCCCTCCTGCCGAAGCCGAAAGGCGCTTTGAAGCTGCAATTATTGGAGAATATTCCCATCGGGGTTCTGAAGGTCTTCCCGGGCATTCAGTTCTCGCTCTTTGAGCAGATCATGACCGAGCGGCTGCGCGGCATCGTCATCGAGACCTTCGGCGCGGGGAACATTCCCGGGGACGGCGGCGCGCTGCTGCCGATCATCGAAAAGGCTTTTCACAACGGCACGGTGCTGACGGTCTGCTCGCAATGTCCGCAAGGAGCGGTGGCGCTGGGCGCTTACGAGACCTCGAACGCCCTGAAAAGGGCGGGCGCGGTCAGCGGGCTGGACATGACGACCGAGGCCGCCGTCGCCAAGCTCTACTATCTCTTTTCCTGCGGCTATGAGAAGGAGCGCGTCAAGGCGCTGATGGAGCAGGACCTCCGCGGCGAAATGACGGCACCGTAGCTCACGCGAGCGTGTCGCGCAGCGCGGCGAGCGCCATCGGCGTGTCCACGTCGCGCAGCTCGTCGGGGGAGATCTCAAAGAGCGTCAGCGCGTCCTCATGACGGCGAATGACGGCGCTGCCGCCGTGATCGCCCTCGAGCGCCATCAGCTCGGGGAAAAAGCGGGCGGGGAAGATGCAGGGGTTGCCGCGCACGCCGCCGTGTCCCATCGCGACGATGCGGTCGGGGTGCCGGCGGAAAAATTCGACCTCCGCACGCACACTCTCGCGCCGCAGCAGCGGCTGGTCGGCGACCTGATAGAGAATGGCATCACAGTCCGCCATCGCCTCGGTGCCGAGCCTGACGGTGTGGCTCGCGCCCCACTCGGGGAAGGGGTTGACAAGGACGGTAAAGCCGAAGCGCCTGGCAAGCACGAGGACCTCGTCGTACTGCGTGACGACGGTCACGCGGGCAAACTCCTCACGGGGGACGGTCTCGAGCGCGTGCTCGATGAGCATTTTGCCGTCCACCTTGGCGGCGAGCTTATTGGAGCCGAAACGGCTGGCGTTTCCGGCCGCCATGATAAGGCAGCCGATCCTGGGCGGTTGGTTCATGGAGTTCATCTCGCTTTCTCGGTTATGGTTACTTTATCATAAGCAGTCTCCCCAATGCAACCGGAAAATACACGCGCTATTCTGAAAGTAGGACTACGGCGTCTCTGTACAAACGGGGCGTTTGGTGTTAAAATCACAGCAAGAAAATGGGCTGATTCGCTGAAAACAGCTTGTTAAAATATCTTGCTTTTGTAAGAATTCCTAAAAATGTTCAAAATTTACCGAAGGAAGCGTCCCGGCAGGCGGGAACGCTGAAGGAGGTCTTTTATGTCGGAAGGATACAGCAGCAAGCCGATGCAGGCGACGAAGATCGGTGATCGCATCGTCCGTGTGGACGCGGTGCAGAAGGCGAGGGGCGAGGCGGTCTACGTCTGCGATATGACGCTGCCCGATATGCAGTACGCCTACATGGTGCGCTCCACCATCGCCCGCGGAAGGATCAAGGCCATTCATGTGCCGGAGCTGCCGAAGGGGTACTATTTCATCTCCGCGAAGGATATTCCCGCGCAGGGAAAGAACGAGCTGTGGATGATCGCCAAGGACTGGCGCTGCTTTGCCGAGGACTATGTCCTCTACGTCGGCGAGACGATCGGCCTGGTGGTCGGCCCCGACCGCAGCGTTCTCAAGTGGATCAAGGCGCAGATCAAAATCGACTACGAGGAGCAGACGCCCGCCGTCACCATTGACGACGGTATCCACTGCGTCGGCGGCCCCATGTTCCCGGAGAAGAACAGCAACGTCATGTGCGAGCTGTTCTGCGAAAAGGGCCGGCCGATGGACGAGGTGTTCGCCGAGGCGGACGAGGTCTTTGAGGAGACCATCGAAACGCCCTATCAGGAGCACGTCCATCTGGAGACCAACAGCGCCATCGCGGACATGGAGGACGGCAAGTTCGTCTTCTATGCCTCCGCCCAGTGCCCGTTCTACATCCGCAAGTCCATCGCGGGGCTGCTGGACATTCCCTACGACGATATCATCGTCCGCCAGTGCACGACCGGCGGCGCGTTCGGCGGCAAGGAGCATTTCCCCGACGTGCTCTGCGGCGCTCTGCTGGTGGCGGAGAACAAGATCCGCAAGCCCATCAAGATGGTCTTTGACCGCGAGGAGGACACGCAGTTCTCCGTCAAGCGCCATCCGTCCAAGTGCATCTACAAGACCGCGGTGAAGGACGGAAAGATCACCGGTGTGTACGGTCACATCTATTATAACTGCGGCGCGTACCTCTCCTCGTCCTACGTCGTGCTCCAGCGCGGCGTGTTCCATGGCAACGGCGTCTACACCTTCGACAATACCTATCTCAAGGGCGAGGGCATCGGCACGAATATGTTCCCGTCCTGCGCGTTCCGCGGCTTCGGCGCGCCGCAGACGCTCTTTGCCATCGAGACGCATCTGGACCATCTGGCGCACCACCTCGGCGTGGACCCGCTGGAATTCAAGATGCAGTACCTCGCCAAGAAGGGCGACGAGACCACGACCAACGGTCACATCATCGAGGAGGTCAAGCTGCCCGAGATGCTGGAGGTCGTCACCCGCGAGTCCGACTACTGGCGCAAGGCGAAGGAATATGAGCCCGGCTGCGGCAGGGGCATCGGCATCGCCATGTATAACCACGGCGGCGCGTTCACCGGCAACGGCGAGCAGGCCATCATCAAGGCGCACGCGCGGCTGGTCAAGACCGGCGACCGCGTGAGCATTCAGGTCGGCTCCACCGAAATGGGGCAGGGCTTCAAAACGAGCCTGCGCAAGATCTGCGCTGCCACGCTCGGCGTGAGCATCGATCAGATCGAGTATCTCGATCCCGACACCTCCAAGGTCGTGGACTCCGGCCCGACCGCAGCCTCCCGCTCCACCATGGTTGTCGGCCGCCTTGTCGAGCGCGCCGCGCAGGAGATGAAGGAGCGCTGGAGCGAGGGCGACTTCACCACCGAGGTCGAGTACGAGCATCCCGACGGCTATCCGTGGGATCAGGCGACCTTCCGCGGCGACGCCTACCTTGGCTACGGCTGGGGCGTTGCCTGCGTTGAGGTCGAGGTGGACAAGCTGACGAACGAGGTCAAGACGCTTGGCGTCTGGTCCTCGCACGAGATCGGCAAGGCCATCGACGAGCTGATCGTCCACGGTCAGATCAACGGCGGCATCCTCCAGTCCCTCGGCTACGGCTCGATGGAAAAGCTGGAGGTCAAGGGCGGCCGCTTCAAGCAGAAGAGTATGTCCGACTATGTGATCCCCACCTCGATGGATTTCCCGAAGCAGTTCTACCACATTCAGGAAAATCCCTATCCCTGGGGCCCCTACGGCGCTAAGGGCATGGGCGAGCTGGTGTTCAACGGCGCTTCCGCGGCCTATGTGGACGCGGTCGAGCGCGCGCTCAACACGCGCTTTACATCCATTCCCATCCCGCCGGAAGCGATTGAGGAGGCTATGAAACATGTACACTGAGATTCGTTTTACATTGAACGGCGAGCAGAAGCTCTACCAGGGCGACCCGCTGAGAAGACTGCTCGACGTGCTGCGTGAGGACTACGGCCTCACCGGCAGCAAGGAAGGCTGCGGCGAGGGCGAGTGCGGAGCCTGCTCCATCATCAAAAACGGCGAGCTGGTCACGAGCTGCATCATCCCCGTCGGCGCGGTCAACGGCTGCGAGCTTTTGACCATCGAGGGCATCCGCGACACGGAAAAGGGCAAATGCATCATCGACGCCTACGCCGAGGGCGGCGCGGTGCAGTGCGGCTTCTGCATCCCCGGCATGGTCATGGCGACCTATGTGCTGCTGAGCAGGAATCCCGACCCCACCGAGGAGGAGATCCGCGTCGGCATCAGCGGCAACATCTGCCGCTGCACCGGCTATGACCTGATCGTCGAGTGCATCCGACTCGCGGCGAAGAAAGGAGCGGCCTTATGGAACAGGTAAAGTGCTTCATTCCCGAAACGCTTGAGGAGGCGCTGCGTATCCGCAAGGAAACCGGTGCGACCGTCCTCGCCGGCGGCTCCGACCTGATGGTCGCGAACAGCATGGGCGCGGGCGTGACGCCCGCGTTCAAGGGCGACGTGCTCATCATCACCAATCTCAAGGAGCTCAAGGGCATCCGCGAGCTGCCGGACGGCAGCGTGGAGATCGGCGCGTGCACGACCTCGGCGGAGATCGCCCGCTCGCCCATCGCGCCCGAGCTTTTGAAGGATGCCGCGTCCCGCATGGGCGCGATCGCCCTGCGCAACAGCGCGACCATCGGCGGCAACATCGGCAACGCGTCCCCCAAGGGCGATATGCCCCAGCCGCTTATTCTGATGGATGCGGAGGTGGTGCTCACGAGCGTGGACGGCGAGCGCCGTATGCTCGTGGACGACTACATCATTGCCACCAAAAAGACCGCGCTGCGCGAGGACGAGATCATCACGAAGGTCATCATCCCCAAGCAGGACTTCACCCACATTTTCTTCCGCAAGATCGGTATGCGCCGCGCGAACGCCATCTCCAAGCTGACGCTTTCCGCCGCCGCCACCGTCCGTGACGGCGTGTTGGTCGATTTCCGCGCCTCCTCCGGCGCGGCGGGCCCCAAGGTCGCCCGCTCCCGTAAAGCGGAGGAGCTGCTGATCGGCAAAAAGGTCAGCGAGCTTCACACCTGTAAGGAAGAATTCCTTGACGCATGGAATACGGTCATCAGCCCGCACGCCATGCCCGAATACCGCAGAAACACCACGCGCAGAATGCTCGCGTTCTTCATCGACGCACTCGAAGCCGGCCATGCGCCCGGCCGCGTGGATATTCAGGAATAAAAGGGAGGCAATGCCATGATCTACCATCCCCGGACCCCGCAGGAGGCCGTGAACCTCCGCAAGGAGCACGCCGACACGGCGGTCTATCTTGCCGGCGGCACCGATGATCTCCGCCTCGGCGGCGCCGCCGAGGGCAAGGACCTCATCGACATCACCGGCTTCGACTTCAACACCATCACCGAGAAGGACGGCAAGGTCTATATCGGTGCGCTCTGCACTCTACAGGACGTGATCGAGAGCGAGCTTGTCCCGGCATTTATTAGGGAGGCCGCCGGCTTCTGCGCATCCTTCGCCAAGCGCAGCAGCGCGACGGTCGGCGGCAACCTCGGTCTGCGCCGCTCCGACAGCTATCTTGCCGCCGCGCTGACTGCGGCGGACGCGGTGCTCAAATCCATCACGCCGCACGGCGAGCAGGACAAGCCCGTCGGCGAATACCTGCAAAGCGACTGCAAGCGTCTGATCGAGTATGTCGTGGTCGATAAAGACCGTACCGGCTCCGTCAAGCGCTTCGGCAACACCTCGTCGAGCCACGCGACGCTCATCGCCGCCGAGAGCGGCGGCATCTACGCGCTGAGCGTGCAGGGCAGCGGCCTTGTCTACGGCACGACGCCGGACATTGCCGAGCAGGTCATCTATGTCGACGACCTGACCGGCAGCGCCGCCTATAAGAAGTATCTGGCGGGCATTGTTTTCACACTCGGGAGGTAAGGGCGATGGAACTGAAATGCAAGATCAACGGCGAAGAGGTGACCCTCCGCGCCGAACCCACCGCAAGACTGCGTGATGTTTTGTACCGTGCCGGTTACCGCAGCGTCCGCGACAGCGACGACGCCGAGGGCTTTGCCGGCAGCGATACCATCGTCTTCAACGGCAAGCTCAAATATGCGAACTTCATCCTGTTCTATCAGGCCGAGGGCGCGGAGATCCGCACCGCCGAGAGCCTGCTGAACGGGCGCGAGCTCAACAACGTGCAGAAGGCCATGGTCGCCGCGGGTATCGTGCAGAGCGCGTACAACGCGCCCGCTGCCGCACTCATTCTGACCTGGCTGCTCGAGCGGAAGCCGAACCCCACCCGCGAAGAGATCAAGGATGTGCTGACGAGCATCTTTATCCGCGATGCGGGCTATGAGCATTATTATCTCGCCGTCAAGCTCGCGACCGAGCTGCGCGACTTCGGCGAATTTCGCAGCGAGATCGCGCCGTCCTTCCGACCCAACCTTGAGGTCGTCGGCAAGCCCTGCGGCAAGATCGACGGTGCGGCGCTGGTCTCCGGCGAGCCGGTGTTTGTCGAGGACAAGGTGCCCGAGAACGCCTGGTGCCTGCACGTCCTCCGCAGCCCCTTTGCCAGCGCCTACATCAAGTCCATCGACACGAGCGAGGCGGAAAAGCTGCCCGGCGTCGCCGCCATCCTTACCGCGTACAATACGCCGGAGACGCACTATATGCAGGCCGGTCAGGGCAATCCCGAGCCGTCCCCGCATGACCGCCGGCTCTTCAACAGGAAGGTCCGCCACGTCGGCGACCGCGTCGCGGGCATCATCGCCCGCACGCCGGAGATCGCCGATCAGGCCGCCGCGCTCATCAAGGTCGAGTATGAGCCGCAGGGCGCGGTCTACACGGTCGAGGAGGCCATGGCGGAGGGCGCGCCGCTCGTCCACAACGGCGAGGTCGTCTACAACGCGGGCGCGCCCGCGGACCTCGCGGAGTACAATAAGCTCGCGGGCGACGAGCGCGAGGGCAAGGTCGTCTACCAGTTCCCGCTGGGCGCGGACATCCATAAGAACATCGCGGCCTCCAACAAGGGCGGCATCGGCGATATGGAAAAGGGCTTCGCCGAGGCGGACGCCATCGTGGAGCGCACCTACCAGACCAGCCAGATCCAGCACACGCCGCTCGAACCGCACGTCTGCTATGCGCACATCGAGGGCGGGCGTCTGGTGCTCAACTGCGCCACGCAGGTGCCGTACCATGTGCGCCGCATCGTCAGCTGGGTGTGCGGCATTCCGGAAAATAAGATCCACGTCATCAAGGAGCGCGTCGGCGGCGGCTACGGCAGCAAGCAGGACATTCTGGTGGAGGATCTGACCGGCTACGCCGCATGGGTCACCGGCAAGCCCGTCTACTACCGCAATACCCGCGCCGAGGAGTTCTACGCCAACTCCACCCGTCACCCCATGCGCGTGAAGGTGAAGATGGGCGGCAAGAAGGACGGCACGATCACCGCGCTCTTTATGGAGGTCTGCGCCAACACCGGCCCGTTCGGCAACCACTGCCTGACCGTTCCGATGAACAGCTGCTCCAAGACGCTGCCGCTCTTTGCCGTGGACAACATGGCGTATGATCTGAAGGTCTTTTACACCAACACGCCGCCCGCAGGCGCGTATCAGGGCTACGGTACGCCGAAGGGCACCTATGGCATCATGATGGCGATGGCGGAACTGGCGGACAAGCTGGGCGTGGACTACCGCACGATGGTGGAAAAGAACCACGTCAGCGAGGGCTATATGCTTGAGATCCTCAAGGGTCTCGGCGAGGGCCGCGAGGGCAATGTCGTCCCCGTCGGCTCCTGCGGTCTGGACGAGGCCATTGCCAAGGGCTGCGACATGATCGAGTGGGGCAAAAAGGAAGTCTCCGACGATCCCGACTGGAAGATCGGCAAGGGCTTTGCCATGATCATGCAGGGCAGCGGTCTGCCCGGCTTGGACCATGCCGAGGCCATCGCCAAGCTGGAGACGGACGGAACAGTCATTCTCAACAGCGGCGGCGCGGACCTTGGAACGGGTCTTGACACCATCTCCGCCAAGGCGGTGAAGGAGGTCCTCAAGCTCCCGATGGAGAAGATCACGGTCGTGTCCGGCGATACCGACTCCTGCGTGTTCGATACCGGCGCTTACGCCTCCTCCGGCACGTTCTTCAGCGGCAACGCCTCGCTGCTGGCGGCGAAGAAGCTCAAGGAGAAGATCTTGGCAGAGGCCGCTTTGCAGATGAACGAAAAGGTCGAGGATCTGGACGTTCGCGCACCCGGCGAGGTCTATTCCAAGACGAGCGGCAAGGCGCTCACCTACGGCGAGCTGTCCCACGCGGCGATCGCGGGCAACGGCCGCGGGCAGATGGTCGCGCACGGCAGCTACGTCACCACCGCATCCTCCGTGCCCTACGGCGCGCACTTCGCGCAGGTGGCGGTCAACGTCAGGACCGGCGAGATCAAGGTGCAGAAGTTCTACGCCCTGCAGGACGCGGGCACGCCCATCAATCCCGAGATCGCGCTGTGCCAGATGTATGGCGCCGCGATGAAGTCCATCGGTCACACCCTCTATGAGGATATGAAGCTGGACGAGAACGGCAAGTGCATCAACGCGAACCTCACGGACTACGGCGCGCCGATGATCGGCGAAGCGCCCGAGGATTTCAAGACCGTGCTGATCGACGTCAACGATGACTTCGGTCCCTTCGGCGCGAAGTCCATCTCCGAGATTGCCTGCAACGGCGCGGCACCCGCCATCGGCATCGCCATTCACGACGCCTGCGGCGTTTGGATGCGCTCCTGGCCGATGACGCCGGAGAAGCTGCTGCACGAGCTTGGCAGGATCTGAACGACTCGCATCGTAAAAAAGGATTGAACCGAAAACAAAATGGTGCTATACTTTCTATAGCACCATTTTGTTTTGCGATAAAGGAGGAGTCCTTATGGTCATTACCGTTGGAAGACAGTACGGAAGCGGCGGCCGCGAGATCGGCACGGCGCTGGCGAACAAGCTCGGCATCGTCTACTATGACGATCTGCTGCTCAAGAAGGCGGCGGAGGAAAGCGGCCTTTGTGAGGAGCTGTTCCACAGCTTCGACGAGCGCCCCAAGAGCTTTCTTTATTCCATTGCGATGGACCCGTATTCCTTCACCATGCACCATGTGACGCCCAAGGGCAGCATCGAGCAGCAGGTGTATCTTGCGACCTATGATACCATCAAGAAGCTCGCGGACAAGGGCCCCTGCGTTCTCATCGGCCGCTGCGCGGACTACGCGCTCAAGGACCGTGACGATGTGATCAACATCTTCGTTTCCGCGCCGATCGAGAGCCGCATCAAGCGTGTGGCCGCGCGCAACAACATCTCCGAGGCAGAGGCGAAGGAGCGCATCAAGAAGACGGACAAATCCCGCGCATCGTACTATAACTACTATTCCTCGAAGGACTGGGGCGAAGCCAAGAGCTATGACCTGTGCATCGACTCGTCGCTTCTCGGCATCGAGGGGACGGTCGCGCTGCTCGAAGAGCTGGTGAAGCTCAAGGGCATGAAGTAAAAACAGAAAATGAAAAAGGGAGATTTGCGCTGCGGCGCAAAGCTCCCTTTTACGCAATAATGTTACTTGTCATCTTCCAGCTTTTCCAGACCCGCGCGCAGCGCGTTGAAGGCAGCGGGCAGGGAGGAGATGCTGTTTTCAGCGCGCCGAAGCTCGCCGGTCACATTGATGCAGGTGTTGCCGAGCGTTGAGAGAACGCTGTCGCAATGGGCGCGGCAGTCGCCGATCATGGCGGCAAGCCGCTCGTGGACGCCGCGCTCATACTCCTCGGCGCGCTGGTGCGCGTCGAGCTCAATGCCGGCAAGGTGCTCCTTGATGGTGGAATACTGCTCGGCCATGGGACGGAGCTTATCATTCTCCGCGCGCAGGGAAGCGTTCTCCGCGCGCAGCGCTTCGGCCTCAGCACGCAGCGCGGTCAGCTCATCATTGGCTGTATCCAGCGCGGCACGCAGGGTGTCGCGCTCCGCCGCGGCGTCGCTGTGCTCTTGGGTGAGGCGATCGTTTTCGCCGCGCAGGGTGCTGACCTGCGTGCGCAGCTCCTGCTCCTGCGCGCAGAGCTTGTCGATGTCGCCCTCGAGCGACTCGATGCGGGCGGTGCTCTCCGCCGAGGTCTTTTTGATATAGTCAATGACGTCCTCACGGTTGAAGCCGCCGAACAGGGAACCCTTAAAGGTATTGTTTTCCATCCTGAATCCCACCTTACTCATACTCTTTCGATAGTGTAGCACAGTTTTCGCCCGATGACAAGCAGAAAAAGAGCAGCCTTAGCCGGCTGCTCCGTTTTCTTTTTTGCCTAACTTCACGGTCCTTTTCCTGCGCCTGCGATGGACGACGCGAACGATGAAGAAAGCCGCCGCGGCGATCAGCGCGAGAAAGATCGCCCAGAGCCACCAGACGGCCGCCGTGGTCAGCACGGCGAGCTGCACGTTCTCACCCTCCGCGGTGAAGAGAAGGTAGCTGCCCATTGAGGTCGTCTCGACCGGCTGCCAGCTTCCGTCGGACTGGCGGACAAAGACAGCGCAGTGATCCATGCTCACCTCCTCGGGCGGGAGATAGCGGATCGTGTGCTCGGCCAGCGCGTCGCGCGGGAAGGAAAGCTCCCACTGCTCGGCAACGGAGCGGTAGACGGTCATGGCGGGCAGCGTCCGCTCGGAGAGGAAGGAGAAATAATTTTTAAGCGCGGTGCGGCGGTTATCCGCAAGCTGCGGGAACGCGCCGGGATCGGGCGTCTGCGCGGCGGCGGTGAGTGAGTCCGTTTCGTTAAATTCACCCTCGACAAAGAAGATGCTGCGGCCATCCGCGCGCTGCGCGTCGCTCTGGAGGGAGGCGCGGTAGGCGGTGTACTCGGCGGTGACGACGGTATCAAAGCGCAGGTCGGTCAGGTCGGTGCGGTCCCAGACCGGATAGCTCCCGCTTTGCTCCGTCAGACTGGGGAAGACGGAGAAATCGAAGGAGTCGCCGTAGTCAAAGCGCAGCGTTTTGAGCGTTCTGCCGTCGCAGACAAAGCGGAGTGTAAAGCTGAGAAAGTCCTCGGGCACGCTGCCGAGCGCGCAGAGGGCGGCATAGTCCATCGGCTCGGCCTGACCGGATAAGCTGCGGCGGTCGATGCCGCGCAGCACGTCGGAGACGAAATAATTGCCGCGGAAGACGCCGAGGTCACGTCCGGAGATCGCACCGGAAAACTGGTCACAGTCCTCAACGACAACGAGGCTGCGGCAATCTGTCACCGTGCAGCCGGAGCCGGCTGACGAGGAGGTGTCCTCGCTGCCGGAGCCGACGATGCCGCCCACGCTGCTCTTGCCGGAAAGCGTGAGCTTTGCCCAGCTGGAGCGGATGCCGGCGGAGGACAGTCCCGCGATGCCGCCGACATAGCTGCCGGTCTCGCTTCTTGCGCTGCCGTAGGCTTCGCAGGAGAGCACGATGCCGAGGTCCATCTCGCCGACGATGCCGCCGATGCAGTCCTTTTTGCCGCTGATGCTGCCGCGGTTGACGCAGTGCTGCACGACCGCCTTCGTCTCATATACGCGGTCAAACACGGAGGCGGACTGCTTTGTATCGTCCTCGGGGTCCAGCTCATATTCGATGGCCATAGCGCCGGCGATGCCGCCGACATTCAGGTCGGCGTCCACGGCGCCGTAGTTCGTGCAGCTGCGGACCTTGCCGAAGGTCACGGCGTCGATGTTCTCGTCGGAGGTGTCCTCAAAAATATCCGAGGCGTCGGCATCGGTCATATCCACAAAGATGTCGAGGCATAGATTGACGACTGCGTTCATCTGATCGTTCACCGCGCGCAGGTCGGCGGTGAGCGTTGTGCCGTCGGCGGAGACCTCGTCGCTGAGCGCGTCGAGCGTATCCATCGTGCCGCGAAGGTTGGCGAAGAGGCTGTCCATTGTGCTTCGATAGCCGTCGCCGAGCGGATAGAAGCTAAGGCTGCCGCGTGCGTTGAGATCTTCGATGAGACGGCGCGTTTTGCCCGTCGCCGTGTCAAGGCTGGCGGCGGCATCGCTCAGCGCGTCGAGCGCGCGCTGGATGTCGTCGTGCGCCTTGGGCGCGGCGTCCTTGAGAAAGTCGGAGAGGATGGCGGCGATTTTTGCCATGTCCGTCGAGATCTCCACCAGAGCGCTTACCGCGTCATCCAGATAGCCGATGGCGTCGGAGAGCAGCCCGCGCACTGCGTCGGTGTCCCAAGGGGTTGTGCCGTCAAGGTACTTTTGCAGCTCCCCGACAACGGCGCTCAGGGAGTCCGAGGCATTCTTGAGCTTGGTACTGTTGGATTGGATGCGGTCACCGGCTGCGCTGATCGCCGCGCGGTCAGCGGCGCTCATCGTCAGGTCCTTGTTGCACTGGCGGAGCGCGTCGACAGCGTCGCCCGCGTGCTTCTCCGCTGTCTCGAGCGCCTTGAGAATGTCGGGCAGAGCGTCCATCACGTCGTCCGCACGGTCGACCAGCTCGTTGACCGTGCCGATGTTCTTGTCGATGAAGTCGGTCGTCTGACCGGCGAGCGAATCGGCGTCGTCCACCGCGGCATTGGTATAGGCGGAGACCGAATCGAGTCGGGAGGAGATATGATCGTTCGTGCTGTCCACATCGTCCAGTGTGGAGGAAACGAGGGCGTTGAGCTTATCCAGCTCCGCGCGCAGCCTGGCGATCAGGTCGTCACGCAGCGAGAGACGGAGATAGGGCTCCATCTGACCGACGATGCCGCCCACATCCTTGCGGCCGTAGATCATGCCGTAGTTGGAGCAGAAATCCATAAAGCCGTCGCTGCGGCCCGCGCCGCCGCCGACGTTGTAGCCGAAGTGCGGGTAGCCGACCGCGCCGCGGTTGATGCAGGAGAGCAGGCTGCCGGAGGAGTAGCCGGCAATGCCGCCGGTATCCGAGGTGGCGTTCCGGCTTTCCACTGCGCCGACGGAAACAAGGTCGGTGAGGGAGGAGGCGGGGTCGATGCTCAGATCGTCAAGGCTGAGCGTGGGATCGACATTTGCCGTATTCACGCTGGCGGAGTTGATGCACGCGCGCAGCGTGCCGAGGTTATAGCCGGCGATGCCGCCGGTGTAGCGATTGGCGGAGACGCTGCCGCTCACCGTGCAGTTGGCGACCAGCCCGCCCGCCTCATTGCGGCCGACGATGCCGCCCACGGCGCTCTCACCCTTCACAACGCCGAAAAACGAGCATTCCTCGATCGTGCCGTAGCTGCGTCCGGCAATGCCGCCGACAAATTCCTTCGTGCCGCCCGGCGCGACCTGCCCCTCGACCTTGAGCGCGTGGACGAAGGTGCCGCGCTCAAGCGTGAGGAAAAGACCGGCGGGGGAGAGCGAGTCCGTCAGCGTCAGACCGCTGATGGTGTGCCCGCCGCCGTTGAAGGTGCCGCTGAAGCTGGCGATGGGTTCGAAGTCCACGCCGCGCAGGGAGATGTCGGCGGTCAGAAGGACCGTCTTGCCGCGCGACCAGGCGTCATAGGCGCAGCTGTCCGAAAGGGCGCACAGGTCCTTCGCCGTGTGGATGTAGATGATGCCGTCCTCCCCGGCGGCAAGCGCGGGCAGGGACAGGGAAAGGCTCAGCACGAGCGACAGGGCGAGCGCGAGCAGGCGGGAAGAGCGCTTATTCGGTTTCATCGTCTGCACCTCCTTCCTCGACCATGCTGCCGGAAATGACGGTCACGTTCACATCGCCATCCACGATCGCGCGGACCACGCCGCTGACCGTGCCGTGGATCTCGCCGTGCACCACGCCGTCGAGCCGGATGCGTCCGTCCGCCGCGTGGCGGTGAATGACGTTCGGCACGGCGAATGAGGTCCGGTCAATGACCTTGGAGCCAATGAGCAAGATCTGCGGCAGGGCGAACATGACCATGATGATGGAGATGACCGTGCCGCGTCCGAGGCTTTCGCCGATGCCGGCAATGACCGGCTCGGAGGTCATGCGGCCGATCAGAAAGCCGCTGATCGACAGGATCGAGCCGGAAGTGATGATGGTCGGGAACGCGAAGTTGAGCGTTTCAATGATGGCGTCGCGGTGGTGCATCCTGGCCTTGGTCTCCTGAAAGCGGCTGGCGATGACGATGGCGTAGTCGATGTTCGCGCCCATCTGGATCGAGCTGACGATCAGGTAGCCCAGGAAGAAGAGGTATTTGCCCGTGATGGTGGGGAACGAGAAGTTGATCCAGATGCAGCCCTGAATGACAAGGATCAGCAGCACCGGCATACCGGCGGAGTTGAAGGTGAAAAGCAGCACCGCCATGACGATCAGGATCGAAACGATGCTCACGACCTTATTATCCACGGCAAAGGACTTTTCAAATTCGTACTCGTTGGTGGAGTCGCCCGCCAGATAGACCTTCTCACCGGGATAATACTTCTGCGCGATCGCGGTGACGGTGTCGGTGAAGGCGTAGGTCTCGTCGCCGCTGACCGGCAGCGTGGAGTAGATGAGCATACGGCTGTACTGCTCGCTTTGGAGCTGGAGCTTGGCGTTCGTCATCTGCGTGTAGGCGTCGTCCAGTGTGCTTTGCAGCTCGTCGTCCAGCGTGACATAGCCCTGCTGCACCTCGTCGTAGAGAAAGAGGAACATATCAATGAGCGGGACGGAGTAGGTGGACAGGCCGCCGACGATCTTGCCGTAATTTTCATGGTTTGCGGCATAGGCACCATAGAGGAACTCGGCGACCTCATAATCGAGGTCGGTCAGCTCGGAGAACTGACGGGGCGTGAGCCTGTCGGTGAGCATATAGCCGCCCATGGCTTCGACGTTGGAAAGCCCCAGCGTGGAGTCGACCTCGTCGTACTGCTCAAGCTCGTCGAGAATGGCGCGCTCCTTGTCATAGTCGTCCGCGGGGACCACGAGCGCCATGAGGTTTTTGGTGCTGAAGTTGTCGTCGATCATATTCTCGGCGATCTGCGTTTCGTTGAGCTTGGGCGCGGAGATCAGCCCGTAGCCGTAGGCATAGGGACAGTCGGACGAGAGCCGCCAGCCGATCACAGCCAGCGCGACAAAGAGAATGGGAACGACATGGCGCGTGGCATAGGCAAGCTTGCCGACGAAGGGGATCTTGGGAACGAAGCTTCGGTGCCCGGTCTTATCAATAAGCGGGCCGAAGAGCATCAGCAAGCGCAACCTGACCGCCTGCCCGTCCGTCACGCTCTGCGCCCCATAGACACATGCCGGTATGGTGTTCCTGT
>ENA-UEQL01000021-UEQL01000021.1-human-gut-metagenome-genome-assembly--contig:-NODE-21-length-71543-cov-11.858352_pt1 | contig 71543 bp, 63 predicted proteins | sample MGYA00242905_ERZ507926 | MGnify/ENA primary metagenome ERZ507926 (study PRJEB26167, sample SAMN06115531) | human gut metagenome | host: Homo sapiens | place: China:Henan | collected 2015-09-09 | study...
CCGCTTCGATGTATTCTATTGGCGCGAGCGCAATGAAGAGGTGGATTTCATACTACGCAAGAAGAATTCATTGGTGGCAATTGAGGTCAAGGGCAATGCGGAGAAACGCACTGAAGGTTTGGATAAGTTCCGCGAGCTTTTCAAGCCCACATCGTCATTCATTATCGGTGACGGCGGCATCAAGGCCGAAGAATTCATGTCGATGGACCTGGGGAAGTTATTTTGAGCACCGGAAATCATTAACGCCCTGCTGCTTTGAGGTCATCTTATTTCTGTATGCCGATGGGGAGAGCTGGGTGTATTGTTTGAACACTCGCGAAAAATCGCTATTGGACTCAAAGCCAAGACGCCCCGCAAGGGCCGTAACGGAAATGTCGGAGTAAGCAAGATTGATTTTAGCATTCTGAATAATGGCTGTCATTATCCATTTGTTTACGGTTTGGCCGGTCTTCTGCTTAATGACGCTACTTAACCAGTTAGGAGTTATGGACAGTTTCTCCGCATAAAATGCGATTGAATGTTTTTCGTTACCGTATTGATATAAAAGCGAAAAGAACTGTTTGACCACCTGGTTTAACTTGATAGGTTTTTCCTCTTCAGTTAACGAGGCTAGACGAACGACCTCATTAATGAGAATGATTTGCGTATGCTCCGCAGAATCCGCATCGTTTATCTCCAGAAAATGGCGAAACAAGTCGAACAAAGCCTGAAAGCGGGTTTGAGTGTTCAAATCTTCTATTACGAAATATAGCGGCACCTCACTCGTGTTCCGATTAGAAACAGATGCTATTTCCAGTCCGAAATCCTCCGAAATATGGTCTATCTTAACGACGGCATTCTGCGGAACCAGTAATATGCTATGTGGCTGCAATGATATGCGGCTTCGATTGACCGTACATTCGGCAGTGCCATGGGTGACATAGATACAACAAGAGGATATGACAAAGAAATGTTTGCCATCCTTATACACATCAGGAAGCATATCCCAACTCTCGATAAAGAATAAACTAATGCCTCTCACGGTATTACCTTTCGACATAATATTCTCCGCGAAATTGATATCGATTATCGTATCTGGCTCTTTCATAATGCAAATATAGTAAAAACCATAGGATTTGTATACAAAATGTAGAAATTGGATATTCAAAAAATATTTTATGCCGTATCTTTGCAAAGAATTTATAAACAATAAAAACGTATTATGAAAAAAGTAATTTTAGCTATTGGATTAGCTTTGTTATCACTAGGCGCATCCGCTCAAAACGCCTTGCCAGCCCATTGTATAACGATATTAGGAAGTGTTAATTTAAATGGCGGTGCTGAGGGGCTAATTGAAACAGAATACTTCTTTAATAGTAATCATAAGACTTCTCTATATGCTGCAGCAGACTATCACTATGCTAGAGAAGAAATTTGGGGAGAAGGATACGATGCCAGAAAATGTATGGCTGAAATAGGATGGAAAATGTACTTCCCCGTAGTAAAGAACACGTTTTATCCGTTTATAGGCTTGGGATTAACTGCAGGCATGCAGACTTGCACCGAGGTAAAGTGCACTTCAGACCTATCCACTTATTTGCTTGGCGGGGTGGGTACCATAGGTATGGAATATATGTTTGCACCTACCATCTCAGCAGTTGTGTCTTGCCGATTCAAATATGACGATTTTATCCACTACGTCATAGGAGGAGGTCTTAAATTCGGCTTCTAAAGATTTTTGTACGACAACAGGGTGAGCAGTTCGCTCACCCTGTTGTATTTTATTTCAGTTTAAAAACTTCCTCTTCTGAAAGACCGGTGGCCTGGGCTATTTGCACAGCGGTAAACCCCATCTTTGATAAGTGAAATTGTTGTTTATTACACAAATAGTGCATATCTTTGCGCCGCAAAATAAGAAGACTATGTTAGATCTTTCTCGCACAAAAGGAGGCAATGTAGAGCATCAAAGTGATGTTAAATAACAAAAAATATAATAGCGATGAAAAAATTTTTAGTATTGCTTTTTAGTGTAGCATTGGTTAGTGGATGTATTACTTTTGAGATTCCGGACATAAATATCAGCACACCTGATACTTCTACGAATCCTGGGACTCCGAGTACGCCAGACACTCCCGATACCCCAAGTAAACCGGATTCTCCTGAAGATTCAAACCAGGACAATAGTTATTATAAGATAAATCTCGTAGTTAGTCGTATATATGGTCACACGTCAAATCAATTGAAGAAATTGGATTTAACATTGCCGGAAGTTGGGTCACTTGATTGTAATTTTTGCCGTTATTTTGATGAGGAAGAATATCGCGCAACATTCGGTCCTTATTATGAGCCAGGAAAATTTAGTTGTACGGTAGACGTAAGTGGTTCAGATAGGTACAGGATATCAGTATCGGTACTTAGAGGAGATAGCGAGAAGGAAATAATGTCCGACATATCATATAATTCCATCTCTATGGTAATTCCTTTCAAACAATAGCCAAATCAGTATAAGCAAACTTTGAAAGTGACACATAGCTGCACATTATTCGCAGCAAAATCAGTAAACTATATTACGACAATAGGGTGAGCGAACTGCTCACTCTGTTGTATTTTATTTCAGTTTAAGAACTTCCTCTTCTGAAAGACCGGTAGTTCGACATATCAAATCTACAGAGAGTCCTTCTTTCAGCAGGTTTCTCGCCGTTTCACATCGGGCTTCGTTTTTGCCTTCTGCTTTACCTTCTGCAAGCCCTTCTGCTTTACCTTTTGCTTCACCTTCGGACAGACCTTTTGCGATACCATCCGCGAGAGCCTTCTCGGTAGCAGTCTTTACGGCCGCTTCTACAGCCGTCTCTACCGCGTAGTTTAGACAGTTCTGATAATCGTAACTCATTTTCTGTTCCTCCGTGTATCTATGGATTTCTTCTGCCGTGAAGTTAGCAATTTTTGCCGTGGTGAACAAATCTTGAAACTGATTCTCGTCAAATTCTTCCGGAATCTCGTTCATTTTACTCAGATTATTAAAGAGATAAGTCCATTTGTCCGATTCGTCCGACAGATTCTCCAGCATCTTGTTAAATCGAGGAAGCTCTATGTAGATAAAGTGCAAGCTGTCGCTATGGACCTCGTTCATCTCTTCCTCTTTCACTAGATAATGGCTGATGAATTTGTCCCTTGGCCAATCCCCTACGTGCTCCATAGCATAGTCTAAGATAGAGATAACGTAGACCGGATAGAGCTTATAGTCCCAAACAAAGGACTTGGCGAAATTCTTCAGTTTTCTTTTGAAGGCTTTCTTAGCTTCGTCGTGCTGTTTCTGGACGGTGTATGTGGAATAATAGAGCGCTCTGTCCCGAAAGTACTTCTGAGGATTGTGCTGCATCTCCACCACGAAATCCCGATTGTCCGAAGTATGACAGTAGATGTCATAGAAGACTTTTCTGTCTTGTTTCGTAAGACCTAACATTTCCACATTACGATACTCGACATCCGTAATTCTGTCAGTCTTGAGAATGGAATTAAGAAATGAAATTAAAATGTTTTTTTGCCCGAAGGCGCGCTTGAACATAAAATCCGAGCGAAGGTCTGCGAAGACCTGGTCATTAAGGAAGTTCCTCATTGTTTAAATTTTTAAAGTTTCGCAGAAATAGCTCTGCTTAAGGGCGAATATAGAAATAACAATCGCGAAAAGCTTAAAAAATGAATGTTTCTTTATGAAAGAAAAATTCTTTCGTCGTGATTTTATGGACAAAACTCTTGCACTTCTGATGCGAAGTCGAAAAACACCTTTTGAGTCAGGATGCCGTAGAGACGCTTCTAGATGGTCCGGTGGCTAAAGGTGTACGGAAGTTTCGTACACCTTTAGGTTGCACCCTTAGTAGAACGCTGTAGAATGCGGCAGGTGTTCAAAGGTGTTTTTCGGGTTGCGAAATAATGACGCCGGACCCTCCTGCGAGCCAGCAATACACCCTGAGGGCAATGCCATCCACGGCTTAGTGGAGGGAACCATTTCGTCAGAAATGGAAAGGTCCGTCCGAAGGGTGTCTTTTGCTGCGAGCGCCCCATCCGGCCAAATGGCCTTTTCACCGGATGAAACGGCACTTTAGTCTCTTCCATCCGGCAAAACCCGCATTTCGCCGGACAAAACTACCTTGAGTCAACCATTTTCAGTCCTAAGCAGACTAGACAAGCCCCGGAGAGTAAATAAATATCAGTAATAAAAACTTGAGGTCAACCAAAATCAGGAAACCTCAGGTGGCGGCAAACAAAAAAAGCTGGCCGGGGAAATTCCGCGGTCAGCCTTTTTGAAATGTGTGATTCTGTATTATTCTACGACAGGACCGGCAGCTACAAGAGCCTTACCAGCCTCGTTAGTCTCATACTTCTTGAAGTTCTTAATGAAACGTCCTGCGAGGTCCTTAGCCTTCTCCTCCCAAATTGATGCGTCAGCATAAGTGTCGCGAGGGTCAAGGATATGGCTGTCTACGCCTGGAAGCTCTGTAGGAACCTCGAAGTTGAAGTGAGGGATAACCTTAGTAGGAGCTGTCTCGATAGAACCGTTAAGGATAGCGTCGATGATACCTCTGGTGTCTCTGATAGAGATACGCTTGCCTGTACCATTCCATCCTGTGTTCACGAGATATGCCTTAGCACCGCTCTTCTCCATCTTCTTAACGAGCTCCTCTGCGTACTTTGTAGGGTGAAGCTCAAGGAATGCCTGTCCGAAGCAAGCTGAGAATGTAGGAGTAGGCTCGGTGATACCGCGCTCTGTACCTGCAAGCTTAGCTGTAAATCCTGAAAGGAAGTAGTACTTTGTCTGCTCAGGAGTAAGGATAGATACTGGAGGAAGTACTCCGAATGCATCTGCTGAAAGGAAGATGACTCTCTTCGCTGCAGGGCCCTGAGAGAATGGACGAACGATGTTCTTAATGTGATAGATAGGGTAAGAAACACGAGTATTCTCGGTTACGCTCTTATCTGTGAAGTCGATCTTACCGTTCTTGTCTACAGTTACGTTCTCGAGGAGCGCATCTCTGCAGATGGCGTTATAGATGTCCGGTTCAGACTCCTTGTCGAGGTTGATGACCTTAGCGTAGCAACCGCCTTCGAGGTTGAATACACCGTGATCGTCCCAGCCGTGCTCGTCGTCACCGATGAGGAGACGCTTAGGGTCTGTAGAAAGGGTAGTCTTACCTGTTCCTGAAAGACCGAAGAAGATGGCTGTGTTCTCACCGTTAAGGTCGGTGTTAGCCGAGCAGTGCATAGAAGCGATGCCCTTAAGAGGGAGGAAGTAGTTCTGCATAGAGAACATACCCTTCTTCATCTCACCGCCGTACCAGGTGTTGAGGATAACCTGCTCCTTGGTGGTTACGTTGAAAGCAACCGCAGTCTCGGAGTTAAGACCCATCTCCTTGTAGTTCTCTACCTTAGCCTTAGCTGCGCAGTAAACTACGAAGTCAGGCTCCTGATCGAACTCAGCCTGGTTCTGAGGACGGATGAACATATTAGTTACGAAGTGTGCCTGCCAAGCTACCTCCATAATGAAGCGAACCTTCATACGGGTGTCCTTGTGTGTGCCGCAGAAACCATCAACTACGAAAAGACGCTTTCCTGAAAGCTGCTTCTGAGCGAGGCTTTTGAGGATAGCCCAGTTCTCTTCGCTGAGAGGGTGGTTGTCGTTCTTGTACTCCTCTGAAGTCCACCAAACAGTGTCCTTAGAGTTAGCATCCATAACGATGTACTTGTCTTTAGGGCTACGTCCGGTGTAAACGCCGGTCATAACGTTAACAGCTCCGAGCTCAGTTACCTGTCCTTTCTCGAAACCTTCAAGACCTGGTTTTGTCTCCTCGTTATACAATACCTCGTATGTAGGATTGTAGAGGATTTCGGTCACGCCTGTGATACCGTACTTTGAAAGATCAATGTTTGCCATATTGTAAACTATAATTTGTATTTTTGTTTGTTTTAAAATTGCGATGCAAAGATAAACATTTTTAGAAGATACACAACTAACTATTTATGGTTATTTTCGATACAAGAACTATGCCCGTGCAGGTCTTGCAGGAATTTTGGGGCTACGAGTCGTTCAGACCGCTTCAGGAACAGATAATTAATTCCGTTCTCGAAGGGAATGATACTTTGGCACTAATGCCCACGGGAGGCGGAAAATCCATCTGCTTCCAAGTCCCGCAGCTGATGAAGGAAGGATTGGCATTAGTCATATCCCCGCTGGTCGCACTGATGAAGGATCAAGTGCAGAATCTCGCGGACAGGGGCATCAAGGCCATTTCCATCCACTCCGGCATGAGTCGAAGGGAGGTCGATATGGCCCTGAACAACGCCGCCTACGACGAGCAGGTCAAGTTCTTGTACGTGTCGCCCGAGCGATTGGCCACGAACCTGTTCTCTTCCTACCTCAATGTCTTGCCCATCAGTACGATAGTGGTAGATGAGGCGCACTGTATCTCGCAATGGGGCTACGACTTCCGCCCCGATTACCTGCAGATAGGCCAAATTCGCGAGCGGGTGGACGCGCCGGTATTGGCACTGACGGCCACTGCGACCCCACAGGTGTGCGAGGATATTATGGACAAATTGGCATTTAGGGACAGGGTGCTGTTCAAATCCGACTTCGAGAGGGCCAATCTCAACTACATCGTCCGAGAGAGCGCCGACAAGATGGGCCAATTGCTCTCCGTATGCCGCGGCGTACCCGGGACCGGAATCGTGTATATGAGGAATCGGGCCAAGTGTGAAGAGATGGCGGCCGCGCTGAAGGCTGCCGGAATCAGTGCCGACTTCTACCACGCCGGACTGCAATCGATTTCGCGAAGTGAGAGACAGCAGGATTGGAAGAGCGGAAAGACCCGCGTGATGGTGTGCACGAACGCCTTCGGTATGGGCATCGACAAGCCCGACGTGCGATTCGTGGTGCATCTGGACATACCGGACTCGCCGGAAGCCTACTTCCAGGAAGCCGGAAGAGCCGGTCGAGACGGAAAGACTGCCTATGCTGTACTCGTCTATAACCGGCAGGATATCAGTAGGCTAAACCAGATGGTGGACCTCTCGTTCCCGCCGCTCGACTATGTGGAGGACATCTACCAGAAGATACATATCTTCTACGAGATTCCCTACGAGCACGGGGAGGGAAGGGAATTGAAGTTTCATCTGGAAGACTTTTGTCGCCAATTTTCCCTGCAACGCGCGAAAACCCACTACGCCGTGCAGTATTTGGACAGGATAGGGCAGATTTCCTATAGCGAAGACGTCGAGATTCCCACGAGGGTGAAGATCATTCCCGACAGACAATCCCTTTACTCCATAGAACTGCCTAATCCTCAGATGGTACGCCTTCTCGAACTGCTTATGAGGAACTACACCGGAATCTTTTCCTATGCCGTGCCTGTAGACGAGCAGTCTCTGGGAAGGAGCCTCGGACTTAGCGTGCCGCAACTGCGCGTGCTGCTCTACGAGACATCGCTGGAGCACGTCATAAAGTATATTCCTTGCGACGTAAGTACTGTGGTCTTCCTTCGCCATCCGCGATTAAGACCGGGCGACGTGGACCTTAAGCCTCTTTACTATAAGCGATTGAGGGAGGCGGCGCAGGAACGTGCCGCCCAGATGGAGCAGTATTGCACCTCGACGGACGAGTGTCGCTCCGCCCGACTGATACGCTATTTCGGACAGGAAGAAGTGCGCGACTGCGGGGTGTGCGATGTCTGCCGGGCACGAAAGGGGCGTGCACGGACTATTATTCGCGAATGGATGGGAGAGCATCCTGACTGGACGGAGCAGGAGCTTTTCGATTTTTTGAAAGATCCGGCTTCGGGACTATCCCCTTCGGATGTGGAGATAGCCCGAGACCTGATAGATTCTACTTTGTAATTCCTAATTTGCGCAAGAGGGCACCTACCTCAGGGTCGTGACCACGGAAGTTCCTGAACATAACTGCAGGGTCTTCGGTGTTACCGCGGCTCAGGATGTTCTTTCTAAAGCTCTCTGCGACTTCAGGGTTGAAGATGCCCTTTTCCTCGAAGAGTGAGAATGCGTCGGCTTCGAGCACCTCGCTCCATTTGTAGGAATAGTATCCGGCAGCGTATTGGCCCGTAAAGATGTGGGTGAAGGATGTGGAAATGCAGGTTCCGGGCACCTCGGGGAAGACGGCCACTTTCTTCAGTGTCTGAGTCTCATATCCTATCACGTCCGTGACATTCAATGCGCTAAGGTGGTTCCACGCCATATCGAGAATGCCGAAATGGAGCTGACGCACCTGGAGATAGGCTGAGTTATAGTTCTTCGTGGTGCGAATCTTCTCGATGAGCTCGTCAGGAATCACTTCTCCGCTCTGATAGTGACGGGCAAATCCCTGCAGGAACTCTTTCTCGTAAGCCCAGTTCTCCATAAACTGCGATGGCAATTCCACGAAGTCGGTAGACACGTTAGTCGTGTTGAGACTTTCGTAGCGACCCTCGCTGAGCATAGCGTGAAGGCTGTGACCGAACTCGTGAAGCAGGGTGCACAACTCGTCGTGGGTGATTAGGGACGGAGCGCTGGCAGTAGGCTTGGTGAAATTAGTCACCATACTTACGAACGGTCTGTGCTCTTCGCCGTTCTCGTAGCTAAGCCCCTGGAATTCAGTCATCCAAGCACCACCTCTTTTAGAAGCGCGAGGGAAGAAGTCGGCATAGAAGAGAGCCTTGTGGACTCCGTTCCTGTCCTTTACGTCGTAGACACGTACGTCCTTATGATATACAGGAAGGTCGCTGCGCTCCTCGAATTGGAGTCCGTAGAGCCTGCCTGCCAGTGAGAAAGCGGCGTTAATGCAGCTGTCCAGATTAAAGTAAGGCTTGAGTTCCAGCTCGTTGAAGGCGTAGTGTGCGTTTTTGTATTTTTCGCTCCAGAAAGAGAAGTCCCAGGCCTGGAGCTCCTTGCCTTCGTAGCCGTGTGCGCGGGCGAAGTCCCTTATGCGAGCCACTTCCTTTCTGGCCACCGGAAGAGATGGGGTAAGCAATTCGTTTAGGAAATGCTCCACCTCGGCAGGAGTCTTTATCATTCTCTCCTCGAGAACGTAGTCGGCGTAGGTCTCGTAGCCCAGGAGGTGAGCAATCTTGATTCGTAAATCGGTGATTTCGAGAACGGTGGAGGTGTTGTCGAATTCTCCTGAAGTAGCGCGTGTGGAGTAGGCGAGATACATCTTCTTCCTAAGGTCGCTTCTCTCGCTGAAACGCAGGAACGGACCATACATAGGATATGACAAATCGAATGACCACCCTGATTCACCGTGCTGGGCAGCGGTTTCCTTAGCCTGTTCCACTAAGAAGTCCGGGAGTCCTGCGAGGTCTTTCTCGTCGGTGACGTTCAGACGGTAAGCATTGTTAGCCGCGAGCACGTTCTTAGAGAAGCGAAGCTGGGCGAGGGAAAGCTTTTCCTTAAGCTCGCTCATCTGCGCCTTGTCCGCATCGCTGAGGAGCGCACCTCCGCGCACGAAAGACTTATAGGTCTTCTCCAGAAGGCGTCTCTGGTCCTGCTCCAGTCCCTCAGGATGTTCGTACACTTCCTTTACTCTGTCGAAAAGAGCAGGGTTCAAGTTTACGAACATAGAGTACTCGTTCAGAAGCGGAGTCACGTCTTCGGCTATCTGCTGGAGCTCCTCCGAAGAGTCCGCCTCCATTACGTTAAAGAAGATTCCTGACACCCTGTCTAAGGTCTTTCCGCTATTCTCGAGGGCGAGAATGGTATTCTCGAAGGTAGGTCTGTCCGGATTCTCCACGATGGCGGTAACCTCCGATTTGGCCTCCTCTATGCCTTTACGGAAGGCAGGCATATAGTGTTCTGTCTTTATCTTGTCGAATTCCGGTGCGCCGTATTCCAGGGACGACTCCCTGAGAAGCGGGTTTGTATTACAAGCGCTCATAGCTAAAATAAGAGTTGATGCAAGTGTGATTTGTTTCATAATTCTATTCTGATTCTATCGTTAATCCGTCGTATGCTGCGTGTATGCCCTCCGGAAGCAGTGTCTCCAGCTGTACGTGGGTACCCAGCGCGTGGGCCAAGTGGGTAAGATAGGTATCCTTCGCACCTATCCTTCGCGCCATCTCTATGGCCTGCTCGAGATTGAAATGCGAGTGGTGAGGCTTGAACCCCACGCAGTTAAGCGTCACGGCGCTGAGTCCGCGAAGCTTTTCGAGCTCGCTGTCGTCCATGGTCTTGAAATCCGTGATATAGGCTATGTCTCCGAACCTGAATCCCAGCACCGAGAAAGTCTTTTCGGCATCATGATACCCCTGAATGGGAATCACCTCCACGCTTTGTCTCACGGGAGAGGTGAGTTCGGGCCTTTCCTTATGGTATCCCACTCCGCTTACCCATACTAATCGCGGAAGGGTGTCGTTAGGCTCCACCATAAATGGAGTGTGCCCGTCTATCCTCTTTATGCCCCATTCCGGTACGCCTGGGTAGTGGTGCTCCGTAAATGCGTAGCTGTATTCCTTTTTCAGGGAATTTTCCACATACTCCTCGCAATAGATGTTTATGGGCTTGTGCTCCAGAAGGTTGAACGAACGCAGGTCGTCCATTCCTCCGGTGTGGTCCTTATGGCTATGCGTGAGCAGCACCGCGTCGAGGTGCTGCACGTCTTCGCGAAGCATCTGTATCCTGAAATCCGGACCGCAATCCACGAGTATGGTAATGTCTCCGTATTTGACTAAGGCAGAAGAGCGAAACCTGTTGTCCTTAGGGTCCCGACTCTTGCACACTTCGCACTCGCAGCCTATGACAGGAATGCCCTGCGACGTGCCCGTTCCTAAAAATGTCAATTGGGTTTTCATAATGTAACCTCCACTATCTTTCCTACCAGGGAAGGGTCGTAATCGCGGCTTACTCTCACGTAGTTACCCGAATAACCTCCCATCTTCCCGTCTTTTTCCTTCGATTCGAAAAGCACGAGGGCCTTTTTCCCCTTTTGGGATTCCACGAACTCCTCGTGAAGCTTAGCGCATAGTTCCTCGAGCACGGCCACCCTGTGTTTCTTCACCTCCTCGCTCACTTGGCCGTCCATCTCTGCGGCAGGAGTTCCCGGTCTGCGCGAATAAGGGAAAATGTGCAGGAACGCCGGATGAATCTCCTTCAGGAAGGCATAAGTCTTCTCGAAAAGTTCCTCGGTCTCTCCCGGAAGGCCTACCATAATGTCTATTCCTATGAACACTCCATCGCCCAATTTCTCTCTCAGCGTATCTATTTTGTGTTTGAAGAATTCGGTGGTATAGTGCCTTCCCATAGCCTCCAAAATCTCGTCGCAGCCCACCTGAAGCGGGATATGAAAATGAGGCTGAATCTTACTTCCGCTTGCTATCCAGTCGATTATCTCGTCGCTTAAGAGATTGGGCTCTATGCTAGAAATGCGATACCTCTCGATGCCCTCGACCCTGTCCAGCGCTTTCAGCAGGTCCAGGAAGGTCTCGCCCGTGCTTCTGCCGAAATCGCCCGTATTCACCCCAGTGATGACCACTTCCTTCACCCCGAGCGCCGCGATTTCCTCTGCCATCCGGACACATTCGCAGATGGGAATGTTCCTGCTGTCTCCTCGGGCCAATGGCACCGTGCAATACCTGCAGTGGTTGTCGCAACCGTCCTGCACCTTGAGGAAGCTCCTGGTCCTCTCGCCGCTGCTATAGGCTCCGAAGGTCTCCTCGGGCTCTGCGGGAGTGCTTTCTTTCAGGCCAATCCCTTCGAGGACGTCGGGCACTATCCGGGACTTTTCCTTGCATCCGAACACTTTCCACACGCCTTCGATTTTCGATATTTCCTCTTTTCTGAGCTCGGCGCTGCATCCGCACACGACTATGCGTGCCTGTGGCGAACGCCTGTGCATCTTCCTTATGAGGTTACGCGACTTCGAGTCGGAAGTGGCTGTGACGGAACAGGTGTTTATAAGGTATATGTCCGCTTCTCCGGAAGGCGAGGCCACTTCGAGTCCTGCCTTTCGGAAATCTCTTTCGTATGTAGATGTCTCGGCGTAGTTCAGCTTGCAGCCGAGGGTCAAGAATGCTATTTTCATCTGCTGATGGTGATTTTAGCCCTGTCTGCAGGACCGCTTACCGGCGGATGGAGTTTCGACAGGCTTATGCTGAAGTGCTCCAGCTCCGGGAAATTCTTTTCCAAGGCTTGGAAGATTCTGGCGCCTACGTTTTCTATGAGGTTTGACGGGATTTTCATCTCGGCCTCTATTATCTGATAGACTATGCCGTAGTCTATGGCGTGCTTGATGTTGTCGGTGGCTAGGACCCGGTCCAGCTCGACCTCCGCGCTGAAGTCCACTATGTATTGAGTGCCTTTTTCCCTTTCGAAGTCATAGCATCCGTGAAAGGCGTGGAAGGTCATTCCGAGTAATTCTAGGGTTCCTTTCATTTCAATATTAAGAAGACTGTGGGTTGTTTGCCTATGGTGAGCCTTTCCTTTTTCCATTCTTGGGCGCTCAGCGTCTTGATGTATTGCTGCTCGGAGGTGAGGTTCACCGCCACGCAGAGTTTCGTGTCGGGACTTAGGCAGGCTATGAAGTCCGTGAGCAAAGTGTCGCTGCGATAGGGCGTTTCTATGAAAATTTGCGTCTGGTTGAGGCTCGACGACATCTTTTCCGCGTCACGGATGGCGGCGCGGCGCTGGTCGGCCTTTGCGGGGAGGTACCCCCGGAACGCGAACGACTGCCCGTTGAGGCCACTGCCCATCAGCGCGAGCATCAGCGACGAAGGACCGACCAGCGGGCACACCTGAATGGTGTGCCGGTGGCAAAGTGCCACCAGCGCCGCCCCCGGATCTGCTACGGCAGGTAATCCGGCCTCACTGATAAGACCCACGTCCTTTCCATCCTCGAAAAGATCCAACATCTTTTCTATCTGCTCAGGCTGCGTATGCTCATTGAGCTCCACGAAAGTAAGCTCGTCTATATGCCCCTTGAGCCCCGCTCTCGAAAGATAACGCCTCACCGTGCGCTCCTCCTCCACCACATATCTGTCTATGCGATGCAAAAGCTCAAGCGTAGGCTCAGGTATGACCTCTCTCGGGTCGCTCTCGCTAAGCGGCGAGGGAATCAAATATAATTTTCCTTTACTCATTCTTTATCACAAGAGTCTTGTTAGGGACTTTCTCCACATCCTTCTCCTCCTCTTCCTTCTTGAAAAGCCTTCTCAGATACGAGCGTAAGCTGTCGTACTCCTTCTGGTAAGATACACCTATGCCGTTTCTCTGGCTGTTGTCGAGATAATTGGTATAGTCATCGGCCGAATGCGAGAAGATGTTTAGTCTGAATCGTCCGTCCTTATTCAACTTTACGTTTATGTCCAAATCGCCCACGACGTTCTCATCGCTCGTAGAACTGAACTTGCGGTTGCCCACCGAACCGTTCACCGACACCATGTTGTCGAAGAGCTGAGTAGACACCGCGACGTCCATCACGTCGTTACCCACCTCGTTCTGTTGGTAGCTAAGACCCAAGTCCAAAGGTATGTTCAGCTTCTGCAGCACCGCATTCAGCTGCCCCGACATTATGGACGCGAGGTTACTGTAGATGAAGTTCGAACTGCTGTTACTGTTGTTTACGATACCGCTTTGGGTTCCCGGCATGAATCCTCCCAGGACTACCAGTGCGAGGAACTGTCGAGACACCTTGTCCTCAGTGCTCAATTCGCTCTCCACCAGAGACTTCGTGCTCGGGTCGAGGTCCGGAATGTCTATCGAGAATCCTAATGAAGGATTACGCAGCTTGTCCGAAATCTTCAAGTTGCAGTTCACGAGCCTTCTCGTGGAAACCGAGGTCGTGTCCGAAATCAGCGGACCGAGCGAGGTCTTCAGGGAGTATCGTGCGTCTATGTTCAATTCCGTATCCAACACATCGCCCGCGAAAGTGAGCGAGCTGCCGCTTTCTATGTTGAAATCCTTGCTTATCAGCGAACTGAGTGTGGCGAAGTGGTACTTTCCTTCCGTGATGTTATAGTTTCCTCCCAGCGAGATGTTGCCCGTGGTGGTGTTAGCGTCGGCTGTGATTACGCCATCGCCCGAGATGCTGAGTGCGTTGCTGCCTTCCTTGTCCAGGGCTGCCACTATCGAAAGTCCCGGATTCACGGTCATACGACACTTGGCCTCCAGCTTGGAGTGCGATGTTCCCACTTTATGTATGGCGCTGGTGGAGAACTCGTCGGTTTCTTCTTGCTCCTCTTCCGGTTCCTTGAACTGGAGAAGTCCTCCTGAGTTCTGCACTCCTGCCGAGATGGCTACATTTATCTTACCCGTACCGGAATTGGCTATGTCGGCATCGAGAAGCAAGTTCGACATATCCGGTCCCGACAGGCGTATGTTTCCATCGAGGGCCAGCGTTCCGTAGTAGTCGCTGCTGCCCGAGTTCTTGTCCAGCACGCTGAGTCCGTCGAGGCGAAGCGTCAGGTCAGGCACCTTTCCGCTGAGCGTGGCGCTGCCTTTCTTCCCGTCACGTATGTCGATTCTGTCCACGATGAGGTTTTCCTGCTCGTAGCGCATACGTCCGTTAAGCGTATAGGTTACTCCTGTAGGCACCAATCCCACGCGTAGGTTCGTAAGGGACAGGCCGTTACTCTGTACCGAGATGTGGTCCAGAGGACCGCTCGCATTCACTTTTCCGTCCACGGCTCCGTCCAGAAGGAAGCAAATCCCCGTCAGGGCAGGCTGTATGACGTTAGGGTTGAACGAGTTGAGCGAGAGTCTCGCGTTCAGGTAGTTGGACAGGGCATTGTACGAGCCGTCCATCTTTATCGCGTAGTCCTTTTCGGATATGCCATTGGTCAGGGTGAACTTGAAGAGGTCGTCCTCGTCGTCGAGGTGGGCCGTAAGGTGGATGTTGCCCGCATGGGCCCGTCCTATTCCCAGATCCGGGCACAGCAGCTCGGCCATTAGTCCGGCATTGGTGCTCGAAGGACTGCTTAAATAGACGAATCCGTCCAGCGAACCGGACAGCGGCATATCGGAGCTCAGGAAGATATTGGCCGTGGACAGGTCTATGTCCTTTAGCTTCAAGGCCAGCGTCGAAGGTGTGGTCCCGCTCACGCCGCCGCTTATCATTATCTGCTGCTTTCCGTTAGATAGCAGGAAGTCACTTATCGTAAGGTTCTTCGGGCGGTAGGTGATTTGCGGCTGCGAGAAGCTCCATCTCTGTCCGTTCATCATCACGCTCGAACTTTCTATCTCGTTCTCTATGTGGATGTCTCCGTTCTCTTCGCGACTGAAGATGGTGCTCAGGTTAATATCCATCGAGATGTCCTTATCCAGCAGTCTTCCTACCTTGAGGGTGGTGAGCGCCGTGTTGTTCCCTGCGTTTATGCTCAGGGTGGCGTTCTGGGCGCTAAGCTTGTCATGCGAGGCTCCCTGCACGCTTACATGCGCCTGCACGGCGCCTTTCGACGAATTTACGCTGCCTTCGAGGCCTTTGAGTATGGATTTGTTCACCTTTATTCCCTTAGATGAGAATTGGGCTACGAGGGTGGAGTCCTTCTTAAGTCTTACGTAACCTTGCGTGCCGGGGGCTATCTTTATGTCCTTATGCAGGAAACTCAATGCCTCCTTGGTATCCTTCACGTAGAAGGACGCGTCGAAGTAACGTCCGTCCCATCGCGGCGAATAAGTTAGAAGGGCCGGGACGGAAATGCCGGCAGTCGAGGCAAGTATAGGGTCCGTAAGGGTGGATAGGTCAGGGTCTCCCGCGTAGGAGAAGTCCGCAAATGCCGAGCGCAGGTTCATCCTTATCTTGTCCTGCTCCATCACCGAGGCGAACAGGATGTCGCCTATGTTATGCTTTCCGTCTTCGTCCGCATAGGTGAGTTTCGAGATGGTCGCATCTCCTATGAGCACTCCTCCGTCTGTCTTTCGGAAGTTTATGTTCATCATAGCCGATACCGTGGAGGTAGGGCTTTTCTTGTCTATGTTAAGCGCCGCCAAATCGGCATAGCCCAGGAGCAGGTTGAACTTGTAGATGGAGTTGCTGCTCTTTGCCGACAGCGAGAAACTGCCTCCGAATATGAAGTTGAGGTTAGGGTCGTTACACCTCACGTTTCCCGTAAAGGTGTTATCCTTAAAGTAGCCGTTACCGTCTATCCTGCTGAAAGTGTAGTCGTTAAATGTGAGCTGCGAGACATCGAGCCTGTCCACCACTATGTGTGGATTGCCTTTTTCGAGCGTGCCCTTGCTCTTCAGTTCGAGACTCGTGCGCCCCAGACCTTCGCCCAGCCCTGCCTTCGACAGATCTACCTTTTCCAATGCCAATTCGCCCTCGTACTTCGGAGCCGTCTGCTCCTTGACGAGGTCTTTAAGTGCCGCTGCGAGCTTTATCGCGCCTATCTCGCTGTCGAGCGTCAATTCGGCCTGTATGTCGTTAAGAGGGCCTTCCACCACTCCGTGAATGTCTGCGGTGACTCCGGGAGCGTATTGGCCGAGGTCCAATCTCACCTCCGGCACCAGTCCCGAGACGAACTTGCCTATGCTCTCCGAGGTGAATTCCAGCTTGCGCGAATCCAGATGGACGTAGGCGCTGTCGGGAGTGAAGATGTCGTCTACGTTAAGCGTCAGGTCGGCCTTTATGCCGCTGTGTCTGTCGGTGAATTTGGCCTTTCCTATATGGAAGTTCGCTATGGGGCCTTCGGCTTGCAGTCCGTCTATGTCCAGCAGAACGGGACTGTCCTTGAAGATGCCGCAGAAGTAACTTACGCTATTCAGCGACAGGGGAGTCGCCGTGGCGTCTATCGAAAGCTTTATCTTGTTCAGAAAATCCGAGAAGTCGTTCATAGTACGGCAGGCCATGGTGTATTTCTTTATGGACACGTTAGACCACTCGTCTATGATTCTGGCGTCGGTTATCGTGGTTACTCCCATGTAGACGTTGCCGTGGCCTGAAACCAGGCAGGAATAACCGCACTTTTCCTTTATTCTTACCCAATCCACCGCGAAGTCGCATCCTCCGTCCTTGAAGTTTATGTCGTGTCCCTTCGCATCCGCCACCAGATCCAGGTCGCGCCAGTCTATGCCGTGGCCGGGGTATTCATAGTCATCGTTTTCGTCCATAATGACCATACGGTAGTGGAAATTGTCTATGTCCGCTCTCTTTATGCAGAAGAGGTCCGGCATCTCTTGGAGCGAGCCGTCTCCCTTAGGGATTCGGAACACGGAGGCTATGTTGTTGTCCACTCCGTTCTCGTCTTCGTCGAAAATCACGAGGTTTAAGGTGAAGTCCTTCGCCCTGACCCTGTCCAGCTGCATTCCTCCCTTTTTAGACAGGAGCCCCTTCAGGGAGAAGGTGGCGGAAACGTGACTGGCGGACATCAGCGTGTCCAACTCGTTTCTCGGATTACTGTCTATGAGGGCGAAGTCCTTTATTATGAGGGTGGTAAATGGTGCGAACTTGATGGCCGAGAAGTGAATCTCCCCGTCGATGTGGCTTTCTGCGGCTTTCATTGCCTTATTGGCCAATCGCGTCTGCACCCATGGGGTCTGAAGCAGAATAAGACCTACCCCCAGAAACAGCACCACTGCTTCCAAAACACGGGTAATTATGGTCCTTATTCTCTTCTTGCGCATATTCGCTCAAATTTAGCAAAAAAATTCCTATTTTTGCCAATTGCTATGGCAGATATTATTCTAGGAATTGAGTCGTCTTGCGACGACACTTCGGCTGCGGTCATTTCGGACAGGGTTCTTCTGTCTAATGTCATCGCCAGTCAGGATGTACATAAGGCTTATGGTGGGGTGGTGCCGGAATTGGCATCGAGAGCCCACGAACAGAATATCGTACCGGTGGTGAGCGAGGCTCTTCATCGCGCGGGCGTGAAGGCCGAGGATTTGACGGCCATCGCATTTACCCGTGGACCGGGGCTTCTGGGGTCTCTCTTGGTAGGTACGTCGTTCGCGAAGGCGTTCGCCATGTCGCTGGATATTCCTCTGGTGATGGTGAATCATTTGCAGGGGCACATATTGGCCGGATTCGTCCGTCAGAAGGATGTTCCCGTGCACGAGCCTTCATTTCCGTACCTGTGCCTTCTGGTGTCGGGAGGTAACTCCCAGATAGTGAAGGTGAATTCACCTTTGGACTTCGAGATTCTGGGCGCCACGATAGACGATGCGGTGGGCGAGGCTTTCGACAAGTGCTCGAAGATGATGGGGCTCGGTTATCCGGGTGGTCCTATCATAGACAGGTTGGCTAAGGAAGGGGATCCGAACAGGTTTACTTTCGCGAAGCCTCATATCGCGGGGCTGGATTACAGTTTCAGCGGAGTCAAGACGTCCCTTCTCTATTTCGTGAGGGACCAGATGGCTCTCGACCCGGAATTCATGGAGAAAAACAAGGCCGACATCTGCGCATCGTTCCAGAAGACTCTTATCGATATCCTTATGGACAAACTCATCAAGGCTGCCAAGCAGACGGGCATAAAGGATATCGCGATAGGCGGAGGCGTGTCGGCGAACAGCGGCTTGAGAAACCGTATGGTTCAGGAAGGACAGCGCCGCGGTTGGAACGTCTTTTTGCCTGAATTCAAGTTTACTACGGATAATGCGGCTATGATAGCCATCGCCGGGTATTTCCATTATCTTAATGGAGAAAGATGCCCTCTGGATGTGGCTCCCGTGTCACGAATAGCCGATTTTTAGATGCAAGTCCACGAGTTTACCACGCCACTTTCGGAGCGTCTCGGCCTTCAGCAGGTTCGGGAGAGGCTTCGTCGTGAGTTTCGCGACCCTTCGCTGGAGGTGGTGGTAAAACGCAGCATAGACGCGCGCGGCGAGCCTCGGTATCGTTACCGTTGTGAGATTTATCCTGCAGGAGAGGGATTTGCCGATTACGAGCTTCCGGAATACCGCGACGTACATAATGCCGAAGAGGTCGTGGTGGTGGGCGCAGGTCCTGCCGGTATGTTCGCTTCGCTTCGTCTTCTGATGATGGGCCTCAAGCCTGTCATTCTCGAAAGGGGAAAGGACGTGCATGCCCGAAAGCGGGATATGGCGATTCTCTCGCGCGAGGGTATCGTGAATCCCGATTCGAACTACTGCTATGGCGAGGGCGGCGCCGGGACCTTTTCCGACGGAAAGCTTTACACCCGCTCTTCGAAGAGGGGAGATAACCGTGAGGTTTTATGCCAATTCGTCCGTTTCGGGGCTTCCGAGGACATTCTCATCGATTCGCACCCGCATCTGGGTTCGGACAAGCTGCCTCTAATCGTGGAAAACATTCGCAAGTGCATCATCGAGCACGGGGGAGAGTATCATTTCGAGAGTCGGGTTACGGGATTGAGCCGTGAGGCAGGTGCCTGGCAGGTGAGTTGCGCCGATGGAAAGCGCTTCCGCTCGCGGGCGGTGATATTGGCCAGTGGACACTCAGGAAAGGATGTCTATCAGATGCTCTCGAATGCCGGTGGGGCGCTGCAGGCCAAGGGTTTCGCTCTCGGCGTGAGGGTCGAGCATCCGCAGGCGCTGATTAATCGCTCGCAGTATCGCGGGGCTTGGCGCAGTGGCTATCCTACCGCGGAATACTCTTTCGTGCAGCAAGTTGACGGTCGCGGAGTGTTCTCCTTCTGTATGTGTCCCGGTGGGGTTTTGGTGCCTTCGTCGACGGAGCCGGGCACCGTGGTCCTGAATGGTATGTCGAATGCTTCGCGCAGTTCTTTCTGGGCCAATTCCGGTGTGGTCGTGCAGATCGAACCGGAGGACGTACCGGGCGATTCGGAATTCAGGCTGCTGGATTTTCAGATGGCGGTCGAGCGCGATATGTACACCTGTGCGAGGAGTCTTTCCTCCGCCGATTCCAATCCGCTGACGGCCCCGGCGCAGCGAATGGTCGATTTCTGCAAGGGACGTCTTTCGCAGAGCCTGCCACGTACATCCTATCACCCTGGCGTCGTGAGCGCACCTCTTCATCTGGCCCTTCCTCCTATGGTCGCCACCAGACTTCAAAAGGCCTTCCCGAAAGTAAAAATCGGAGGGTACTACACTAACGAGGCACTCCTTCTGGGAGTTGAAAGCCGCACTTCGTCGCCCATACGTATCCCACGCGATGTAGAAACCCTCGAATACGTCAGTATGCCCGGCATTTATCCTTGCGGTGAAGGCGCAGGCTACTCCGGCGGCATCGTCTCCTCCGCCATCGACGGCATCCGCGCCGCCCTCGCGCTCGCGAAGAAGTAATCCGTTTCCACCTAAGGTGATTCACGTCGTCACCTAAGAGCCTCCCGTCCGGCCAAATGGCCTTTTCACCGGATGAAACGGTGTTTTAGGCCCTCCCGTCCGGCCAAAACCCCGTTTCGGTGGACGGAATTGCCTTCAGCAAATTCACTTTGGCAGCCAATGTGCCACAGAACGCGTATATCGGCATCTCCCTGCCAAGGTGGAGCTAAAAAAGTCTCACTTTGGCAAGCCCCCATTAACAGAGTGCACTCTACGCTGTCCTCCTTGCCAAGGTGAATTGGCGGAGCTCCTGCGAGCGCCAAGCCATAATTAAAGATGACGAAATATTAGGGCGTTGCTATCAATAGTTGTTTATTTCAATAATAATTCTCAACTTTGACATATGGTGACCATTGGGTCCTATTGACTTTTATTATGAACGCTTCGAAGGATTAACCTTTGAAACTTAAATAGTTATTAATATGAAAAATTCAAAAGCGCGACAAATGCTTGTAGATTCTCACATTAAAATTATCAAAATTGATAACTTTACATTATATTTGCATGAAAAATAATGAAATGTTAACGATTGAATATGCTGATGAAGCTATTGAATCATTGGTAAAGTATCATAAGAGTGACGATAAGCGATATCGTAAATTGAAGAGCAATACTAAGTTTCTTAATGATCTTGACAAGGTTATGTCTCTACTTCGTGTGGTTGGCAACACATCGCAATTGGCATATTTCGGCCAGCTTCATTATGAGAAACTTAAGTATGAGCTCTCCGGAAAAAGTAGTGTAAGAATAGGATATAATACAAAATACCGACTAATTTTCGAAGAATTTGATTGCGGAATTCGTATCAGTTTAATTGAAATTAATGAGCACTATGATGACAAATGAAATGAACAATACACCATTTAGGGCCGTTCATCCTGCAGAAATCATCAAGGAGGAGATTAAAGCACGGTCTATGACCCAGAAAGAGCTTGCCGAGCGGATGGGGATGAAGCAGTCCAATCTTTCGAGATTGCTAAAAGGGGAGAACATAACGGCAACTGTGGCACAAAAGCTTGAGGATGCACTTGGCATTCCTGCGGAGATTTGGGTAAGACTTCAGGCAAATTATGATAAGGATGTCAAAGCCGTCGCCACACGAGACGAAAATGAAAAGGTAGCTATCGATACGGAGAAGATGCTATCAAATATGTTGAACCTTCCCGAGCTTTACAGAAGGCTTGACATTAATGTAGCTTTGTTTATACAAAGTAAATTGGCCATTCTTGAAGAAAGGCTCGGTTTCAATCCCGTTGAAATCGGGGATAAAGATTTCGCACGACAGTTCAGTTGCAATTATAAAAAGAGTGATAAGTTAGGGGTGGATGAGAAGAACCAAACCACTTGGCTCACTCTTGCATATATAAAATCAAGAGAAAACGCTCCGGATGGTGTGTTTGTGTATGGAAATGCTATGAGGGCTGCAATTGAAATATCTGGCATGGTTCATAAGGGAAATCTTTCCGAAAAGGGAATAAAAGAAATATTGGGAAAATATGGTATTGCATATTCGGTAGTACCGAAGCTGGAGAAAACTCCGATAGACGCGGCTTCTATGAAAATAGGGGAATACCCCGCCATAATTACAACGCACCGCTATAACGATATGAGTAGGCTCGTATTTAATGTGCTTCACGAATTGGGTCATATTGAGAAGCATATGTACAGCTCTGTCGGAGATGTTTTCGTCGCGACTGGCGAGACATATCCTTCTGACGATCCTAAAGAGAAGGAAGCTAATGTTTTCGCCCAAAATATGTTGATTGAGGAGGCAGTATGGAATAAGATGATGCTTAGTGGCGTGACAAGCCTTCGGATGGGAAATATAGTTTCACGCTTGAAGGAGCTTTCTAAAGAAAACCATCTTGATCCCAATATAGTAATCTGGAGGTATAAGTTCGAAAGTAACAACTATCAATTGCGCGGTACTCGGCCGGTTCCTATTATATAACACTTGAATCGGTTATTACGGCCGCCTGCAGCTCTTCGTATCCGGCAACGCCAATGTTCAAAGTGCAAATTATTTGTATTTCGTGCAACGAATTACGAAAAGGCGCATCTATATTATATAGTAAACTAAGTAATTATTAAATAATAAAATTATGCGTCTTTTTGCTCTATTTACTTTTTTCGTCAGCCGAGTGTCTAACGCATTCCTTTTTCTGAAAGGAATCCACCCTCAGAAATCCATCACAAATCTTGCCTAATTTGTTTCTTAACAAATTATAGAACTTAATGCGAAAATTATTTGCGGCGGCTTGTGCCGTCTTTTTTTTGTGCTAAACTTGTCTGCGCAGACGAAAAAGTGTACGGTTTGGGAATCAATAACTTGTACTAACCCCTAGCTTCCGATTTCCGACAGTTCGAGCCATCTCATCTCCTTGAGGTCCTGCTCATCCTTGAGGGTCTGGTACTCCTGCGACGCCGCCTGCAGCTCTTCGTATCCGGCAGTTCCTCCGTTCATAAGGGCTTCCAGCGCACTGAGCCTGCCTTCTATTTCGGCCAATTCCGCCTCGAGCGCCTCCATCTCCCGCTTTTCCTTGAAGCTCAATTTGCGCGCCCTCTCCGTCTTCGGTGGGGCGACTTGTTTGGGAGCGGTGGCGGCCGAATTGGCCTTCTGCTCACTTAGGTAGTCCTTTAGGAATGAGCGGTATTCGGTGTAGCTTCCTATGAAATCCTTAAGCACTCCGTCTCCGCAGAACACGAACAGGTGGCTTACGAGCCTGTCCAGGAAATGTCTGTCGTGGGACACGATGATGAGCGTGCCCTCGAATTTGAGCAGGTACTCCTCGAGTATGTTCAGCGTCACGATGTCCAGGTCGTTAGTAGGCTCGTCGAGAATGAGCAGGTTAGGGTTCTGCATTAGTATGGTAAGCAGGTAGAGCCTTCTTTTTTCGCCGCCCGAGAGCTTGCTGACCTTGGTGGAAAGCATATCGTGCGGAAAGAGGAATTGGTTTAGAAGTCGGGTGTCCGGCACTATCTCCAGCACCGTCTCGTCCTCGTCGAAGGCCATTCCGCTCTGACGGTAGTATCCTATTTTCAGCGACTCTCCGCGCTCGATGCTTCCGGTCAGTGTGCCCCCTTCGGTGTCGGCTCCGGTCAGAAGCCCGAGGAAGGTGCTCTTGCCGGCGCCATTGGCCCCGACTATTCCGACCCTCTCGAAGCGCTGAAAGTTATAGGTAAAGTCGCGAAGGTAGCACTTGTCGTCGTAGAAGAAGGACAGGTGCTTGCAGTCGATGATTTTATTCCCGAGACGGCTTCCCTTGCCCAGTTCGTCCATCGAAATCTGCTGCTGGACATATACTTGCTCGCTGCGGTCCTTCAAATCCCAAAAGGCCTGCTTGCGATACTTGGCCTTTCCGCTCCTCGCACAGGGCGTGGCGTGCATCCACTCCAGCTCGCGACGCAGGATGTTTCGCACCTTGTCGGTTTCTGCGTTATAGTTCGTGATGCGCTCGTCGCGCTTGGTAAGGTAGTTCTCGTAGTCGCCCTTGTAGATGTAGATGGCTCCGTGGTCGAGCTCCATTATGGTGTTGCATACCCTGTCGAGAAAGTACCTGTCGTGGGTTACCATAAAGAGAGTGCAGCGTGAGCGCTTCAGGTAGGATTCCAAGTATTCTATGGCGTCGAGGTCGAGGTGGTTCGTCGGCTCGTCCATTATCAGGAAGTCGGCGTCGCGGGCGAGAAGCTGAGTGAGGGCCACCCTCTTCACTTCGCCTCCGGAAAGCTCACTCATCTTCTGCTCCGGCTTGAGGTGAAACTCGTCGAGGATCTTACGCGCCCTAAGTTCGTATTCGAAGTCGTCTTGCGGGAAGATTTGCTCGGCTATCGTGTTTTCGGGCTCGTAGTCGAACTCTTGCTTTAGAAAAGCTATGCGGACTTCCTTAAGGAAGCGAATGCTTCCTCCCGAGTCGGATTTGTCTTCGCCCGCGAGAATGCGCATAAGCGAGGTCTTACCCGTGCCGTTAGGCGCGATGAGTGCTATCTTGTCGCCTTCGTTTATGTTAAAGGCGATGTTTTCGAAAAGGACCTTGGGTCCGTATGATTTAGAAATGTTCTCTACTTGAAGAAATGACGGCATAGGCGCGAAATTACTAAATTTTCGTCAAGTAAGCGTTAAAAAAATAAGTTGGTAAAGATTTATGATGGATTTTCGAGGATAGATTTCTTTTAGAAGAAGGAGTGTGCTGGACGCACACGACTGATGAGAAAAGGAATATAGACCGAAAAGACGCAAAAAGATTATCAAGTTATTTTCTTAATGATTACTAAATTCTACTATAAGATTCAAAAGGGAGGGTCGGCACATCTTTTGATGATATTCGAGGCGTTTTTTACACTATATATAATATGACGAAAATTGAGGCAGCGATACAGGAGTATGCCGACTGGTGCTCGGCAATCGGAGTCGATACGCTCGAAAAACTCCGTAATGTAACGGAATCGGGAAGAATCATCCCCTTGATAAACCTTTGCGAGGCTCGGCAAGAGAGAAAATACGCCGAGATAGCTAATCAGATATACTGGAAGAGAGACGATTGCCGGATAGTTATGATGTCCGGCCCTTCTTCGAGCGGCAAGACCTCGTCTTCGCTTCGAATCGCCCAGCAGTGTCGTGTGTTGGGACTCACCCCGAAGGTAATAGAACTCGACAACTACTTCGTGGACAGGGAAAAGACCCCTCGCACAGAAAGCGGCGAGTACGATTTCGAGGCGCTTGGAGCCATGGATATAGCCTTTCTGGGAGAGCAGCTCGAAGCCCTGCTGAGAGGCGAGGAAATCGACCTCCCGAGGTTTGACTTCGTGAACGGCACTCGCAAGTTCGACGGGCGTAAGATGAAGCTCGTAAAGGGCGACATCCTCTTTATGGAGGGCATACACGCGCTCGACCCGGCACTTACCCCTACCATCGACACTGCCAAGTTCTTCAAGATATACATTTCTGCCTTGTCGGCACTGTCCGGCGGGCAAGAGGTGCACAATTCCACCACCGACAAGAGACTTCTGCGTCGAATCGTCAGGGACAACCGCACGCGCGGCATCTGTCCGGAAGAGACCATTATGCGTTGGCCGAACGTGCGCGAGGGCGAATTCAAATACATCTTCCCTTACGAAGAGAATGCCGACGTGGTCTTCAACTCTTCTACCCTGTACGACCTGCCGGTGCTCAAGCGATACGCACAGCCTCTGCTCGAGAAAATCGACCCGTCATCGCCTGCCTACGATAAGGCCAAGTCCCTTATGGATTTCCTCTCGCTGATAATAGCGCTGGACGATGAGCAGATCGCTGCCATCCCGCCTACCTCGATAATGAGGGAGTTCATCGGAGGCCAGATGCTCTATTAAGTTTTTTTTAATGATTACTAAATGCCAATTTGTCAGTGCCCCGCCCGGTGGCAAAGCTTTTGAGGAAATATACCATGTTTTAAACAGAATGGATTATGAGTAAAGATAAAATAAAGGCTGAAGAAGCCGAACAGGTTGAAAACAAGGAAGTTGAACCAGAAGCCAGGAAGGACGGAAAGGTAGAGAAGGAAGGGAAGAAGGAAGACGCTAAGATTAAGGAGCTTACTGACAAATTGTCTAAGGAGCACGACGACTACATCCGTCTTATGGCTGAGTTTGAAACTTTCCGCAGACGCAGCGCCGAAGAGCGGTTGACTATGGTTTCCACGGCGGCGGCAGATACCATTAAGGGACTGCTTCCTACGCTTGACGACTGCAAGAGAGCGCTGGAGATTCTCGACAAATCATCCGACGAAAGCGCTAAGGAAGGAACTCGCCTTATCTACGACAGCCTTCTCAAATACCTAAAGAGTAAGGGTCTGGAGGAGATAGAGGCTAAGGGAAAGGAATTCGACGTCGATTTTCATGACGCCGTAACCAAGTTCCCGGCACCATCCGAAGATATGAAAGGAAAGGTCATAGATGTGATTCAGACAGGATATTTACTTAACGGAAAAGTGCTCCGTTATGCGAAAGTAGTAGTAGGAGAGTAGTTTTATGGCAGATAAGAGAGATTACTATGAGGTGCTCGGGCTCGACAAGAGCGCCTCTGAAGACGATATCAAGCAGGCCTATAGAAAGGCTGCGCTTAAATGGCACCCGGATCGCTGGGTAAGCGGTACCGACGAGGAGAAAAAGACCGCGGAAGAGAAATTCAAGGAAGCTTCCGAGGCTTATTCCGTACTTAGCGATAAGGACAAGAAGGCCAAATACGACCAATTCGGCTTCGCCGGAGTGGACGGAGGCGCCGGACAGGACTGGAGTCACGGTTTCGGAAACCTTAACGATATTCTTAACAATATATTCGGCGGTGCCTTCGGTGGCGGCGGATTCTCAGGATTCAGCGGATTCGGTTTCGGTGGAAATTCCCAGGAGAAGAGAGTCGTTCGCGGACGCGACATCCGTACCCGTGTCTATTTGACGCTCGAGGAGATCGCAAGCGGATGCGTTAAGGAAGTGACCATCGAGAGAATGAGGCCTTGCCCTGACTGTAATGGTCGCGGTGCGGTGAATTCTGCCGATGTGAAGACCTGTCCTACCTGTAAGGGAGAGGGCCAAGTGTCACACGTGACTAATTCTTTCTTCGGAAGGAGCGTCTCCTATTCGGTATGTCCGCAGTGTAAGGGTACCGGTAAGGTAATTACGAATCCTTGTCGCAAATGTGGCGGAAGCGGACTCGTAAGGGTTAAGGAAAAAGTAAGCGTACGTATCCCGGCCGGAGTGGAAAGCGGAATGCAGCTCACTCTTCGTGGCGAAGGACATAGCGCACCTAATGGTGGCGTTAACGGCGACTTGCTGGTAGTAATAGAGCAGCTTGAACACGCGAAACTAAAGCGTGAGGGCGATAATCTGTTCTATACCAGAGTTATATCCATCGCCGATGCGGTACTTGGCTGTGAGATTATGATTCCTTGTCTGGACGGAGACTATAAGATGAAACTATCTGCAGGAACCCAGAGCGGTTACGTGGAAAAACTTCGCGGTAAGGGTATGCCATCCGTGAACGGATACGGAAAGGGCGATTTGTACGTGAAGATTCTCGTTTGGATTCCACGCAAGCTTAATAAGGATAACAAGCAGTTGTTCGAATCCTTGAGGGCCAGCGGCGAGGCGGATCCGGCTCCAAGCAGGGATGATAAGGCATTGTTTGAAAAAGAATCGAAGTATTTTTAAAAAATATTTTGCAGATTAAACAATTCTTACTATATTTGCAGTCCCAATTCGCAGCCTCTCGTTGAACGGTTCGGCGATGCTGCATATAAAAATTGTTTTTTGATATTATGGATGCAATTAAAATCGTAGAACAGGCATTTGCGCAGAATAAGGCTGCACAGTACCCGGAGTTCAAAGCTGGTGATACCATCACCGTAGTATATAAGGTAAAGGAAGGCGATAAAGAGCGTCTTCAGAAATTCAGAGGCGTAGTTATTCAGATTTCAGGTGCTACCCCATTTACCAGAACTTTCACAGTTCGTAAGGTAGCAAGCGGTGTAGGTGTTGAGAGAATTTTCCCTTACGAGTCACCATTCATTGACAGCATTGAACTTAATAAGGTAGGTAAAGTTCGTCGCGCACGCATCTTCTATCTCCGTGATCTTGCCGGTAAGAAGGCTCGTATCCGTGAGAAGAGAGCAGCTTCTACGAAGTAATATAACGGCGCCTTAGCTCAGCTGAATAGAGCATTTGACTACGGATCAAAAGGTCATAGGTTTGAATCCTATAGGCGTCACACGAAGGCCACTTCACATCGAAGTGGTCTTTTTGTGTTATATAGGGTATAATTTTCGTGGTAGAGATGGTTACATCTTCCTGTATTCAGACGGTGTCATACCGGTTTTCGTCTTGAAGAATCGATAGAACGTGGTCTGATTAGGGAAGTTTAGCTCGTAGACTATGCTCTTGATACTCATGTCGGAGTACTTGAGCAGGTTCTTGGCTTCGAGAATTACGAAGGAATCTATCCATTCGTGTGCAGATTTGCCACTTACGGTCTTTATGAGTTTCGAAAGATACTTAGGCGTAAGGAACAGTTTGTCTGCATAGAAGGATAGATTTCTTTCTTTTGTATGGTAGTCCCTTACGAGTTTCAAGAAGTTCTCGAATACGGCCTTCGAACGAATGGAACCTTCGTCCTGATTCTTTATGGCCTCCGTGACCCTGTTTCCCCAGAGGGCTCCCATAAGATAGAAAATGGAAGAAATCAGCGACGTGACGGATTCCTTAGTGTTAGGGATTTTCAGCTCCGATATCTCGTTGATAAGCGATAGGTAGCTCTTGCACAGGTTCTTTTCCTGTTCGCTAAGTACCACGCTCGGGTTTTCGAGCAGGTGAAGGCTCTCGTCGTAGAGCTTGTTGAAGTCGAAACGCGTGCTCGACATCAAGTCCGAAGATATGGCCACTACTATAAAATGCACCATCTCCTTTTCCTCTTTGCTGATGTTTGCCACCCTTACTATGTTACCCGGTGTGTATAAGAAGAGAGAGTTCTCCCTAACCGAAAATCTCTTTAAGTTTATTTCCAACTCGAAATGGCCTTCGATGCAGAAGAATGCCAAATATCCCCTGAATCTGCAGGGATATTTCATAATGTCCATCTCGGAGATGTAGCGCATCTCGGAGATGAAGAGGTCGTCTGACAATGTGTCATTGATGGAAGCCTGAGGGAATATAGCCCTCAGTTCCTTGATGTTTAGTTCGCGTGACTGTTCCATACCACATTTCCTTTATTTTTCACAAAACTACTCAAAAAACATTAAAAAGTCGCTTTTTTCTCCCTATTGTATATTTTTTGGTCGTTTTCGCTATACTAATATACTCCTATTTGGCGAGAAGTTTGAAAAAGTATAATGCCGTATTTTGAAAAATGATAAATAAAAATATATGATGAAAAAAATTATTGCTTCTATCTCAGCCATCTTGGTGTGCGCGACTTCACTGAATGTCCGTGCACAGCAAGTTCTCACTCTGGACGAGTGCAAGCAGATGGCTATCGAAAACAACAACGCTCTCAAGACAGCGCAGCAGAAAATCGAGATTGCGAACTACGATAAGAAGATCGCCTTCGCAAACTATTTCCCTAAGGTCAGCGCGACCGGTACTTATATGTACTCTTCCGAGGACATCAAACTTATAAGTGACGAATCCGCCGACAAACTCCAGAACATGGGAACAGGCGTTCAGAATAACATTACCGATGTAATGACATCTCTTATGAGCGACCCTGCCGTAATCAGCAAATATCTCACTGACCCGGCTTTCCAGAAGATGGTGAACACTTTGAAGGGCGCAGACATCGCTACTCCTATTAATGCCATCGGTGCTCAGATCGCAGAGGCTATGACTCTGGATATGCAGAATACCACGGCAGCCATCGTTTCAGTTCAGCAGCCTATCTTTATGGGCGGTAAGATCGTGGCATCGAACGCTATGGCAGAATATGCGAAGCAATTGGCCGAAAGCCAATATGACCAGGAATACAGCCAGGTCATCGTAGATATCGAGCAGGCTTATTGGCAGATAGTAAGCATCGCAGCGAAAAAACACCTTTCGGAGAACTATGCAGCTCTCCTGAAGCAGATGTCCGCAGATGTGGACGCTCTCATCGCAGAGGGCTACGCTACTCCGTCCGATGCTCTTACCATTAAGGTAAAGGCTAACGAGGCCGATATGCTCTACACGAAGGCTACGAACGGATTGGCACTGGCGAAGATGCTTCTTTGTAAGGAGATAGGCCTTCCTCTCGATAGCGAGATCGTCCTCGCAGACGAGAACTCGGAGGTCATCCCTACACCGGAACTCACCGAAGTCCTCACCGACGAGCAGGTTTATGCTGCAAGACCGGAAATCAGAAGTCTCGATTTGGCTAAGAAGATATACGACCAGAAAGTAACCATCGCGCGTTCAGACGCACTCCCTAAAGTGGCTCTTAGTGCCAATTACGTCATAACTAATCCAAATGTGCTGAACGGATTTCAAAACAATTTCGGTGGATTTTTCACTGCCGGCGTGATGGTTTCTGTGCCGATTTGCCACGGAGGCGAGAATATTCACAAGACTAACAAGGCTAAGGCCGAGGCGGCGCTTACACAATACAAGCTCGACGACGCTAAGGAGATGATTTCACTGCAGGTGGCACAGCTTCGCCAGCAGGAGAACGAGGCCTTCGAGAAACTTACCATGGCTCAGAGTAATCTGGCCAATGCCGAAGAGAATCTTCGCGTGGCCAATGCGGGCTGGAGCGAGGGTATGGTAGCATCGAGCGTGCTGCTTCAGGCTCAGACGGCTTGGCTTCAGGCTCATTCGGAATGCATAGAGACAGGAGTGGAACTCCAGATGTGCAGCGTACAACTTGCGAAAGCAGAAGGTAGAATAGTTAACGAATAATATAAAAAATAAATATCATGGAAAATACACAGAAAAAAGGCAACCTTCTTTTAGGAATCATCGTTTTGGTTGCACTTATCGCAGCAGTTGCTGTTCTTGGAATTATCTTCTCTAAACCTAAGGAGGCATTGGTAACCGGTGAAGCTCAGGCTGCCGAGTACAGAATCTCCGGAAAGGTCCCTGGACGTATTGAGGCTTTCTATGCCGCTGAAGGTGACGTAGTTCGTAAGGGCGATACCCTCGTGCTCATCGACTCTCCTGATGTAAGGGCCAAATTGGCACAGGCCAATGCCGCATACAGCGCAGCAGTGGCTCAGCGCAACAAGGCTAACAAGGGTGCACGCGAAGAGGAAATCGCAGGTGCTTACGAACTTTACCAGAAGGCTCTCGTAGGAGAGGACATCTGCAAGAAGACTCTCGACAGGGCTACCCGTCTGCACGAGCAGAACGTGATCAGCGACCAGAAGTTCGACGAGGCCAAGGCTCAGTACGATGCTGCAGTGGCTACGTCACAAGCTGCCAAGTCTCAGTACGACATGGCCGCAAAGGGTGCTCGCGAAGAGGATAAGGCTGCTGCCATCGCATTAGTGGACAAGGCTAACGGCGCAGTCATGGAGGTCAAGTCTTACCTTTCGGAGCTCAAGCTCACTTCTCCTGTCGACGGCGTCATCTCGGCTCGCTATCCTCATCAGGGAGAGCTCGTAGGTACTGGTTCACCTATTATGACGGTTACTGACCTTTCGGATATGTGGTTCACATTCAACATCCGCGAGGACAAGCTCCACAGCGTGAAGAATGGTACCGTGCTCAAGCTTAGCATCCCTGCACTTGACGGAAAGGTAATAGAGGCTCGCGTAAACTACATCGCAGTTCGTGAAAGCTACGCTACCTGGCGTGCAACTAACGAGACCGGCGAGTATGATGCCAAGACATTCGAAGTTAGGGCCGTTCCTACGTCTCGCGTAGATGGACTTCGCCCAGGCATGACAGCTATTGTAGTTAAATAATGATCCGAACTCGTATGAAAGGTTTTATAAATGTGATGCGGCGAGAGTTCGGGATAATACGCCGCAATCCAGTCTATCTTCTCGGATCGGTGGGAGTCATGGTGGTCTCGTGTCTGTTCTATCTGACTTTCTTTAAGGCCGGACTGCCGGACTCCCTGCCAATCGGAGTCGTCGACAACGACAACACTTCGCTTTCGCGAAATTTCTGTCAGCAGCTTGACGCCACACAGCTCGGAAAGGTAGTTTATTTCGATGATTTCGAGTCGGCTCGTGACGCTATGCAGACTGGACGCGTAACATCGCTGTGCGTGATCCCGGAGCATATGAGCGAAGATGTCTATGCCAATCGCCGTCCGGTCTTCACTTACTATGTGAACTCGCTTTATATGATAGGCGGCGCATTGAGCTACAAGGATATCCTGACTATGGTAACACTCACTGGAGGAGCCGTTCAGCGCGAAGTCCTTCGGGCCAAGGGATACAGTGAGGGGCAGATCATGGGGCTTATTCAGCCAATTGTGGTGGACGAGCATAAGATCGGTAATTCGACTACGAACTATGGCGTCTATCTTAACAATATCATTCTTCCCGGGCTTCTTCAGCTGAGTATCATATTCGTGTTGATTTACGCATTGGGCTCTGAGCTTAGGTACAAGACTTCGAAGAAGTTGATGGAAGAGGCTGAAGGCTCGATAATGGCTGCGGTATTAGGTAAATTGGCGCCTTATATGTTGATATACACGTTCCTGGGTCTTGGACTCGACTTCCTGATGTTCGGGGTGTGCGGGTACCCATTGGCCGGAAACATAGGGAATATGATGCTGGGCATGCTGGCTCTGGTCCTGTCAAGCGCAGCAGTCGCCGTGGGATTGATAAGTCTCTTCCCGATACTGCGTTATGCACTTAGTCTGGCAGCGCTCTTTACCATATTGGCATTCTCCTTCTCAGGATTTACCTTCCCGGTGGAGGCTATGCCTGCGGCGCTTCAGGGAATATCAGTTCTCTTCCCGCTAAGATTTTATTATCTGTTCTATGTTCAGGAGGCCATTTTCGGAACCGGCATAGGCGGATGGTGGCAGTATATAGTTTGTATGCTTTTGTTCCTAGTCATTCCTATCCTTACTTCGGGAAGACTCAAGAAAGCGTATGTTAATCAGAATTACCAGTTATGATAAAGGAATTAAAAAGAATATTTTCCGATTCTTATGTCTTGATAATCTTTCTGTTGGGAGGTCTTATCTATCCTCTCATATACGGATTGGTCTATCACGGAGCTACGGTGGACGAGATGCCGGTGGCAGTAGTGGACTTGAGCCAAAGCTCGGATTCACGACGCTTCATCCAGAAGCTCGATGCTACCAGGGAGCTGGACATAGCATATAAGTGTGCATCTATGGAGGAGGCAAAGAATCTTATGCAAGAGCGTAAGATTCACGGGGTAGTGCTTTTCCCGCAAGACTACGACACGCGTCTGGCGAATATGGAGCAAGCTACCATCTCTACTTATGCCGATATGGCGAGCTTCCTTTATTATAAGGACATTACGATGGCTGTGAACCACGTTATGCTGGACGAGATGAAACACATCGAGACCACTCGTTACGCAGCCATGGGAATGACGGATGAGAGCATCGCACAACTTGTGGAGGCGATACCTGCAGAGGAGAGCATCCCATTCAATACCAACTTTTCATTCCTGATTTTCTTCCTTTCAGCCGCATTGATTCTGGTGGTTCAGCAGACTATGTTCTACGGTGTCAGCGTAATGAACGGCTCTATGCGCGAAGGAAACGCCACTCACGACGGCTCGCTTGTAGGACGCGCTGCAGCTTATGCATTGATCTATATAGGCATTTCCATCTACTGTCTTATGATTGTGCCGTTGATATTCGGTATGCCTCAGAGAGGACTTATGCTCGACCTGCTCGTGCTTATATTCTTCTTCATCATTACCTGCGTAGCGTTTAGCTTCACCTTCAGTAGATTCGTACACCACAGGGAAACGGTATTCGTAGTGCTGCTCTTCATGTCGTCCATCTGTCTTTTCGTAAGTGGATGCGTATGGCCGGTAAGCTCTTTCCCTACATTCTGGAAGGCATTCTCATACATTTTCCCTTCTACCTTTATGATTCAGGGATTCAACAACGTGAACAATGCCGCTTGTACCCTGGCGATGATTCGTCCTCAGATTCTCGGGCTCGTATGCCAATTCGCTTTCTATAGCATTACGGCATTTATGATGGATATCAGTGAACGAAACCATTATCACTCAAAGGTTCACGAGCGTCTTGAAGAGTTTAGGGAAGAACTTTTTTCATAACTTTTAAAAAATCGAAGGCACGCCATTATGTTTGTTAGAGAATGTGGGCGTGCCTTCGTTAAAATTATGTGGTTAATACTTTAGCAAGGTGCGGCGAGAGAACCTCGGCCGCTTTTGCGAAATTACCACATTATGTATGTCGCGTCAACCAATCCTCGTTTTACAATGTAAACTTTTGGTTGACATTCATCATTTACTGTTGTCTGTTTATGAAGCAGTCTATGGTGTTTTCCATAAGAGAGCAGATGGTCATGGGGCCTACGCCTCCCGGAACCGGGGTAATGACGCTCGCGACTTCCTTCACTGCTTCGAAATCCACGTCTCCGCAGAGCTTTCCGTCCTCTCCGTGGTCTATACCCACATCGATTACCACAGCGCCCTTCTTCACCATATCGGCCGTGATGAAACGCGGCTTGCCTACCGCTACCACCAGAATGTCGGCCTCGCGGGTGATTTCGGCCAATCCTACCGTGTGCGAGTGACATATCGACACCGTGGCATTCTCGTTCAGAAGGAGTTTCGAGGTAGGAAGACCTACGATGTTACTTCTACCCACGACCACGGCACGTTTGCCTTCTATCTGCACGTTCGCCGCCTTAAGTAGCCTGATGATGCCTCGGGGAGTGCACGGTACGCAATACTGCGGGTTCGTCTCCGGCTCGGTGCGACGCCTCCAGAGCGCAGCCACGTTCTCCGGATGGAATCCGTCTACGTCCTTTTCGCGAGCGATGGCATAGAGAGCCTTCAACTCGTCGATGTGCGCAGGAAGTGGAAGCTGCACCAATATGCCGTCCACACCCTCATCTTCGTTCAAGAGCCTGATTTGTTCCAGCAGCGCCTCTTCGGAAGTCTCTGCCGGCAAATGTATGGTACTGTTTTGAATGCCAATCTTTTCGCACGCCCGGCCCTTATTTCTGACATAGGTGGCGCTGGCTGGGTCATCTCCCACGAGGACTACGGCCAAATGTGGCACGCGCCCATATCTGGAAGGAAAAGTCGCTACTTGCACGGCAAGCTGCGACTTGATATTGTCCGATAATTCTTTTCCGCTTAAAATCACGCTGCGAAGATAGCAAAATATTTTGTATCTTCGTAGGTTAAATGGATTATAAATATGAGAGTACTTCGACTAACTAATACGAAAAGCCATCAAAAAGAGGTTTTCAAGCCGATTAACCCAGGACGAGTGGGAATGTATGTATGTGGGCCTACTGTTTATGGAGATGCACATTTGGGACACGCCAGGCCTGGAGTGACCTTTGACGTGCTTTTCAAACTCCTTCAGCATCTGGGCTATAAGGTAAGATACGTGCGTAACATCACCGACGTGGGGCACCTCGAGCACGACGCCGATTCGGGAGAAGACAAAATTTCGAAGAAGGCAAGACTCGAGCAGCTCGAGCCTATGGAGATAGTGCAGACCTATACCTTTAGATATCACGAGGCTATGCGTGAGCTTAACGTAGCTCCTCCTAGCATTGAGCCACGTGCGAGCGGACACATCATAGAGCAGATAGAGGCCGTAAAGGGGATTCTCGCCGCCGGCTATGCCTATGAAAGTAACGGAAGCGTCTATTTCGACGTAAGAAAATATAACGAAGACCATCACTACGGAGTGCTCAGCGGAAGAAACCTGGACGATACTCTCGAGGGTACGCGTTCTCTCGACGGACAGAGCGACAAGCGCGCTCCTTACGATTTCGCGCTTTGGAAAAAGGCTGAGCCGGAGCATATTATGCATTGGCCGTCACCGTGGAGCGAGGGCTTCCCGGGATGGCATCTGGAATGCTCCGTGATGGGCGAGAAGTATCTGGGCGAGGAATTTGACATCCACGGAGGCGGAATGGACCTTATGTTCCCTCATCACGAATGCGAGATAGCGCAGAACGTGGCTTGCAGGGGAGTGGAAGGCGTTCATTACTGGGTTCATAATAATATGATAACCATCAACGGCCAGAAGATGGGAAAGAGTTTGGGTAACTTCATCACCCTCCCGCAGATGTTCAGCGGCGAGCATCCTAAGCTCACTCAGGCCTATAGCCCTATGACAGTCAGGTTCTTCATCCTTCAGGCACACTATCGCGGTACCCTCGACTTCTCTAACGAGGCTCTCGCCGCAGCGCAGAAGGGTTTTGAGAAATTGATGCAGGCGTCTCGCGCCCTCTATGAGATGGCGGGTCGCAAATGCCCTAATTACGAATACGGCAGTTTGCTTTCGACAGTGGCTCCTGACGTGTGCAAGGCTACTTCGCCTGAGGTTAGAAGCATCTTCGAAGGCGTATACGACACTTTATGCGACGATATGAACACTCCTGGCACTTTGTCGTTCCTTTTCGAGGCGGTGAAGCTCATTAACGGAGCGAAGGCCGGGACGGTCAGATTGGCCCAGGAAGATCTGGATACTCTCGTGCAGTTGTTCGACGACGTGGTGTTCGGCGTGCTTGGCCTGAAAGACGAGGAAGGCTCAGGGTCTAACACCGAGGTCATCGACGGGCTTATGCAGATGATTTTCGAGCAGAGGGCAGCGGCCAAGGCGAATAAGGATTGGGCTACGTCCGACCATATCCGCGACACTCTTAATAAGCTCGGCATAAAGGTAAAGGATACTAAAGACGGTGCGGAATGGAGCCTGTAAAGTTAGTCAGCTGGAATGTAAATGGTCTCAGGGCCGTAGCGGGAAAGGGTTTCGCGCAGATTTTCGACGAGCTCGATGCCGATTGCGTGTGCCTTCAGGAGACTAAGCTTCAGAAGGGTCAGATAGACTTGGAATTCTTAGGATACACTTCTTACTGGAACTACGCCGACAAGCCGGGCTATTCCGGCACGGTCATCTATACCAGAAAGCCGGTTCTTTCGGTGAGTTATGGCTTGGGAATCGACGAGCACGACCACGAGGGTAGGGTAGTTACGGTCGAATTCGAGGATTTCTATCTGGTCAATGTCTATGTCCCTAATTCTCAGGACGGACTAAGGCGTCTGGATTACAGGATGAATTGGGAAGATGCCTTCCGCGGATTCGTAAAGTCCCTGGAGAGTAAGAAACCTGTCGTGGTGTGCGGCGACATGAATGTGGCTCACGAGGAGATAGACCTCAAGAATCCGTCTACGAACCACTTCAATGCAGGATTTTCCGACGAGGAACGTTCGAAATTCACGGAGCTTCTCGGCTCGGGATTCATCGACACTTGGCGTTTTCAGCACCCGGACGAGGTGAAATATAGCTGGTGGTCTTATCGTGGAGGTGCCCGTTTCAGGAACGCAGGCTGGCGTATCGACTATTTTTTGGTGAGCGAAAGCCTTAGGGAGCACATCTTCTCGACAGAGATTCTTAACGACATAGCGGGTTCGGACCATTGTCCTGTAGTGCTATGCCTTAAATAGCCCCCAGCACGGCTTCTACATCCGGCTTTTCGCCGGTCATAAGTTCATATCCCAGAATCGCTTGTAATTTAAGCCAAGTGGTTCCCGGGATATATTCTTTTATACCCGGCAGGGCGTCGCAGCACGGCGTCTTGTAATTAGCCTCTATGAGTTTGCGGCATCTTATATGTTCCAGGCCCGGAGCATAGCGTGGAAGCGTACATACCACCACATCCGCATCGAGTGGCTCTGCCAATTCGTCGTGATGCCTTAATGAAGGTTCCACCCCGAGTGCGCGGGCTGCGGAAAGGGCTGCTTTCCCGGCGCCTCCGCCGCCTATCACCAGAACGCTTTCCGCCCCGCGGAGCATCTCCTTCAGAGCCAGAAAATCGGAGTTGTAGGCCTTTATGCCCGATTCCTTCACCAATATGTTAGCCGCGCCGCATTCGCGCACCTCCTCGGAGAGTGAGTCGCATAGCTGCAGTGCCGCGCTCTTGAACGGTGCCGTGACGTTAATCGCCCGAAATGGCTCCCTTCGGAACCTGTCTGCCACTACTTCGAAGTCGGGCGATTCCAGCAGTTCATATGGCCAATTCCCGTGATAGGCCGCATCGAAAAGACGCGGGCTCAGCGAGTCCGCAATGGGGTAGCCTGCCAGTCCGAACTTAATCATTTCTCTGACGTACTGCTTCGAATAATAATATGGCTGCGCTTACCGACACGTTAAGAGAGTCGATTCTTCCCAGCATAGGGATTCTTATGTGGGCGTCGGCCGCCTTTCTCCATACGTCGCTAAGGCCGGTGGACTCGGTCCCCATCACTATGGCCGTGCCGCATTTCATATCGGTGTCGTAGTAGAGACGGGAGTCTTGGAGCTGCGCCGTAAGTATCTGTATGTGGCGTTTCTTCAGAAAGTCTATGCATTCCGAAGACTCACACGCCACGCAAGGCACGGTGAAGATGCCTCCTACGCTGCTGCGTATGAGATTAGGGTTATAGAGGTCCGTAAGAGGGTCGCATACTATGAGGGCGTCGGCCCCTGCCGCATCGGCGCTTCTAAGGACCGCTCCCAGATTACCCGGCTTCTCCACGCTTTCCAGGACTGCGATGAGAGGATTTTCCTTAAGTCTGAGGTCTTCCAGAGTGTTATGAGGGGTGACCACTTCGGCGATTATGCCTTCCGTGCTTTCTCTATATGCGATTTTATTATATACATCCTCGCTTACTTCGTAGAGACTAGTTTCGCCGTCGAGCTTGGTGAGAATGTCGGTATCTTCGCCTTTCCCTAAGAATGAAGGGCAATAGAACACTGAATCTACCTTCAACCCGGCTTCCATGCAATGCCGTAGCTCTCTTTTACCTTCAGTTACGAACAGCCCGCACGCGCGTCTTTCCGAAGATTTTTGCTGAAGAAGCGTAAGTTTCTTTATTTTAGGGTTTTGTGAACTTGATATGAAAAAAGTCGTCATACAATGAACAATTTCCTGCAAAAATACTTATATTTGTATAAAATGTGGCTAAAATTATTAAACATATTTTAATTAACAGTAAAATGAAGAAATTAATTCTTTGCCTTATTGCCGTAGTCGGTATGGGGATCGCTGCTTCAGCAGCAAACTATTCAATTGACGAGCAGGGAATCGACGCTATGATCGAGAACGCTGTAGAGGTTACACCTATGTCTATGGAATCATCTGCTTCTGACTTGCAGTCTCCTACCATCAAATTCGGTGGAGCCCCTAGTCCGGTTGTCGCTTTCGTACTCTCACTTGTTCCTGTAACAAGCTGGCTCGCAGTTCACCGTATGTACATGGGAACATCTGCTCTCGCAGTTATCCTTAACATCGTAACAGGTTGTGGCTTCGGTATCGTTTACGTAGTCGACTGGGTTTGCCTGTTGATGGGTGTAATCGATAACAATATCAGCCAGTACTGCAACAACGGCCGTTGGTTGATGTGGGCTGACATCATCTAGTATTGAATAAAAGCAAACACATACTTCTCGCCCTCTTTATCCTTTCGCCCGTTTTAGGTTTCGCGCAGAGACGCGTTTCAGCGGATGTCGAAGTAAAGACTTTGGTCGGGAATAATGTAACTACAGTTACCAAAAGCGTCTATTGTTCCAACAATGGACGCTTGGTGACTTATTTCCATTCTCCTATGGAGTATATAATGGAAACTAACATCCTCGGAGAAAGCAAGATCTATTTTCCTAACACTAATGAGGTGTATGTGGATAACTCGGGTGCCATGAACGCGTCCGACGAATTGCTTTCGGTATTCCTTTTCGGAAGAATAGACGACTTGGGACTTTCTCTAGCGGGATATTCGCTTAAATCTACTGAAAGACTGGAAGACGGGCTCGTGAAGAAAACCTATTCGACCACCCGTAACAACCTTCCTCCTCGGGCAGAAATCGTGTATAATAAGGATTATCTCCCTATTTACAGCGCCACGCTCACCGAAGACGGGCATCCTACCGTCAAGGTGTATTATTCGAAATACGATTTGGTAGGATACACCCCATTCCCATATCGAAGCACTGAAGTCATCTATAATTCCCAGAAGGACTCTACTATCATTCGCACCATCTATTCCGACATAAAGCTGGACGGAAACGATGCGATGTTCGATTTCAGTGTACCTCAGAATGCCAAGCCTTTGGATATGTCGGCCGCAGCGCAGAAGAAATGAAACGTCGTAAGTTAATAGTCGTATCTTCTCTTCTTTTGTGCTCGAGTCTTGTCGCATTTTCACAAAATTCTCGATTTACGCCTTCTTATTCGGAATATTTCACTCAGGCCTTGAAGGAAAAAGGGCCGGTTACGGCCGTATTGGCCACTCTCGACAGAAGAGTGAGGGACACGCGGGTAGGATGGGCGAGTTGTCACTATTTTAGGGAAGACGGGCGCATTCACGAAGATTTCTTCGGCCCGCTCGACGTGCCTTACCATAAGACGCAGGTATTCGATTTCTCTTCCATTCAGCCTGTGGAGGGGTATAGGCCTATGTCCGAGGACGAGGAATTCATCAAATACCTTCTGGGGAATAATCTTTCAGGCGATGCCGTGTGGTATCTGCACGGAACGGCCTTCGCTCCTTCCGATACCCTGGACTATTATAAGGGAGTGTCTCTCTATACGGCAGGGGGGCTCGAGCAGGCATCCGCTTCGTTCGAGAAGGTAGATGCACAATCGATTTACTATACGCCCTCCGTCTATTTCGACGTGGTGTGCAAGTCTTATCTTAAGCAATACGACGAAGCCGCGAAGCGACTTATGGAATATAAGGGGCCGGACGACGAACTGAAAAACTACGAGTTGGCAGCCTTGTCGCTTCTTCGTGACGATAAGGGAGGCTATGAAAGATACAGCGAGGCCTTTTCCTATAACCAATACGCCTTGGGCGACGGGGAAAAGGTGTTCGACAGGATTTACAAGGAGAGGTTCGTGGACAAGGGCAAGTCAGCGTGGTTGGCGGCAGGTCTTTCTGCCATAGTTCCGGGACTTGGCAAGATGTACGTGGGGTGTTATGGAGAAGGTGCGGCTTCGTTGCTTCTAGGAGCTTCCTTTACTGGATTTGCCGTGGAGAGTTGGGTGAAAAACGGTGGAAAGGACTGGCGTACCATTCTATTTACTGCAGCGGCTTCTCTTCTTCACTTGAGTAACATATACGGCAGCTATATCTCTGTCGGAATTTATGATAATTATTTGAAAGATGCTCAAAATCAAACGATTGTTTTTAATATTCACGTTCCTGTGCGTGCATTTTTCAAGTAGTGCCCAGACTGTCGTGAACCCTATGCTGGAGGCTTCCCTTTGCGAAAGGGATGCTTTCTATGCGGGTAATCCGGTAGAGTATAACGATGCCCTGCTTCGTAAGGCCGAGATTCAGATGCAGCAGGGGCTCTATGCCGATGCCCTTCATTCTATGGAGCGACTGAGAATGTACTCCATACCTGCGGCTAAAAGAAAGGAAATAGGTTTTAAAAAGGCTTATGCAGCCTATCTTAAGGGCGATTACGACTTGTCCTTTTCCTATCTTCAGGAGTCGGACTTCGAAGTGCCTTACACTGAGCCTAAAAAGAAGAGCGAAGCTCTGGCTATGGCGCTCACCTTTCTCGTTCCTGCAGGATTTCTCTATGCGGAAGATGCTCCGGGAGCCGTGGAATACACTGCCTTGAATGCTCTCGCCATAGCCGGAATTATCTATCAAGTGTCTTCGAAGTGCTATGTCAGCGGTCTTCTGGGAGGTGCCATGGCCCTGAACCTGACCTTTATGGGGGCACAAGAAAAAGTTGCGCTCCTTATTCAGAAGCGCAACTCCATTATCTTAAAAGAATCTAAGCGTTCGGCTCTTTCTTCGTTTTTTCAGGCCTCATCTGAGGGAAGAACAGAACGTCCTGAATAGTTGATTGGCCGGTCATAAACATAGTCAGACGGTCAATTCCCATTCCAAGTCCTGAGGTAGGAGGCATTCCGTATTCGAGCGCGCGCACGAAGTCCATATCGATGTACATAGCCTCGTCGTCGCCCTTGCTCTTGAGCGCAGCCTGCTCCTCGAAGCGCTCCAGCTGGTCGATAGGGTCGTTAAGCTCCGAGTAGGCATTGGCCAATTCCTTACCATTCACGAAGAGCTCGAAACGCTCCGTCAGTGAGCTGTCGTCGCGGTGGCGCTTTGAAAGAGGGGACATCTCGACAGGGTAGTCGGTCAGGAACGTAGGCTGGATGAGCTTGCTCTCGCAGTATTCGCTGAAGATGGCGTCGATGAGCTTGCCCTTTCCGAACGAAGGCTCCACTTCCACGTGAAGCTGCTTGCAGACCTCGCGAAGCTGCTCTTCGTTCATTCCCTTCACGTCCACTCCGGCATATTCCTTAATGGCGTCGAGTATAGGAAGCCTGCGGTAAGGACCTGCGAAGTCCACCTCGTTTTCGCCTATCATTACCTTAGTGGTGCCGTTTACTGTGATGGCTATCTTCTCGAGGAGTTTCTCGATGAATCCCATCATCCAGATGTAGTCCTTATAGGCTACGTAGATTTCCATACAGGTAAACTCAGGATTGTGGGTCTTGTCCATACCCTCGTTACGGAAGTCTTTCGCGAACTCGTACACTCCGTTAAATCCACCGACTATCAATCTCTTGAGGTAAAGCTCGTTAGCGATACGAAGATAGAGAGGAATGTCCAGAGCGTTATGGTGAGTGATGAATGGACGCGCCGTAGCACCTCCCGGAATGCTCTGAAGGATAGGGGTCTCCACTTCAAGACACCCTGCCTCGTTAAAGTATTCGCGCATAGTGGCGATAATCTTCGCCCTCTTTATGAACACGTCCTTTACTGACGGATTAACGACGAGGTCCACATATCTCTGGCGATATCTCATCTCCGGATCGGTGAATGCGTCGAATACCTGTCCGTCCAGCTCCTTTACGATAGGAAGCACGCGGAGCGACTTGCTCAAGAGGGTGAGTTCCTTAGCGTGGATGCTGAGCTGACCTGTCTGGGTATAGAATGCGAATCCCTTGATTCCTATGATGTCACCTATGTCGAGGAGTTTCTTCCACACGGTGTTGTACATAGTCTTGTCCTCTCCCGGGCATATCTCGTCTCTCTTTACATAGATTTGGATGCGTCCGCTTGCGTCCTGAAGCTCACCGAAAGAAGCGGCGCCCATAATGCGCCTGCTCATGATGCGTCCGGCGATGCACACGTCCTGGAAGTTGCCTTTCTCCGGGTCGAACTCCGCAGCTATCTGTGCTGCATTTGCGTTTACCGGATACTGTGCTGCAGGATAGGGCTCTATCCCCAATTCCTTTAATTTCGCAAGTGACTCCCTGCGAATGAGTTCTTGTTCACTGAATTCCTGTATCATAGTCTTTTATATTATTTCTTCGTGTCTTTCCTTAATGTCCTTTATTCTAATCTGGATGTTGCTGTTACCCCTGAAGTAGTTCTCCACCAGCGAATAGCATACATCGAACGGATTACCTTTCCTGATATACTCGAAATATTCGTCCATATTGAACGCTATGGCCGGAATGGTCACCGAGTAGTCCTGCTGGATGAGGTCCAGTTTCAAGTGCTTCCCGCCTGCGCCCACTCTCTTTCCCTTGCCTTCGTCGTAGACTTCCTCCGTCATAAACACCGGATTCGTGTTTCCCGGGCCGAAAGGCTGGAATTGTTTCAGTATGCGGAAGAACTTCGGAGTGATCTGGTTGAGATTTATCTTTGCGTCGATTTCCACGACCGGGGTAAGGAGTTGGTCGTTAATCTTTCCGTCGACGAATTCGTCCATTCTGCGCGCGAACTCATTTACGTTCTCTTCCTTCATCGTGAGCCCCGCCGCATACATGTGCCCACCGAAATTCTCCAGCAAGTCGGCGCAGCTCTCTATCGCCGAATACAGGTCGAATCCCTGTATACTACGCGCCGAACCCGTTACGAAACCGTTTGATTTAGTGAGGACTACGGTAGGCTTGTAGAATGCCTCGACCAGTCTTGACGCCACGATTCCCACCACGCCCTTGTTCCATTTCGGATTATAGACGATGGTCGTGTTCTTCGATGCCAATGCGCCCCCGCCTTCCACCATTTCCAGTGCCTCCTGCGTAATCTCGCGGTCTATGCTCTTGCGCTCGTTATTATTCTTGTTAATCTGCTCGCCTATCTTCATCGCCTCCTTAGCATCCTGTGCAGTAAGGAGTTGCACGGCCAATCGACCCGTGTCTATTCGCCCCGCCGCATTGATTCTCGGGCCTATCTTGAAGACTATGTCGTCTATCGTCACGTGACCGGGTTCGAGCGGTGCGCAGATTTGTATCATCGCGGCCAATCCCTTCCTCGGATTCTCGTTGAGAATCTTGAGTCCGTAGTAGGCCAGCACCCTGTTCTCGTCCACCATGCTTACCAAATCGGATGCGATGCTCACGACCAGCAGGTCCAGCAGCGGCTTCAGCTCTTCGAAATCGATGCCGTACTTCGCGCTGTACGCCTGGGCCAATTTGAACCCGACCCCGCAGCCCGACAAATCGTCGAAAGGGTATTGGCAGTCTTCCCTCTTAGGGTCGAGCACGGCTACCGCGTTAGGTAGTATCTCGTCAGGGAGGTGATGGTCGCAGACGATGACGTCGATTCCGAAGGAATTGGCCAAGTCTACCTTATTTACGGCCTTGATTCCGCAGTCTACGGTGATGATGAGGGTCACTCCGGTCTGGTGGGCGTACTCTATGCCCTTCGTGGATACTCCGTATCCCTCGTTGTACCTGTCCGGAATGTAGAAGTCCACGTTCTTTGAGAATTTGGTGATGAAGCAGTAAAGGAGTGCCACGGCGGTGGTGCCGTCCACGTCGTAATCTCCATAGACCATTATCTTTTCGTTATTCACGATGGCCTCGTGCAGTCTTTCCACTGCCTTGTCCATATCGCGCATAAGGAATGGGTCGTGAAGGTTATTCAAGTCCGGACGGAAAAAGGCCCTGCTCTGCTCGAAAGTCTCTATGCCTCTTTTTACGAGGAGGTCGGCGAGCACCTTGTCTATGCCCACTTCCGTACTGAGACGTTCGACTTTTTCAGCATCAGAGGCTTCTTTTATTACCCATTTGCACTCTTTTGTCATCTAAATAGACTCCTTTTTTAACTTTTCAGCGGCTATTTGAGCCACTTCCCTTATAGTATAACCGTCGGTTCGTATGCTTATGGGCGCTTCTCGGTAAAATTCCTCGCGCGCCTTAAGCAGACTTTCCATATTCTCATCGAGAAGAGGTCGCCCTTTGCCTTCGCCTTCGAGCCTTGTTTTAAGCGTTTTCGGGCTCGCCTCGAGATAGATGCAGGTAGTGTCTTCCAAAATCAGGTGTCTCACTCCCTTTATCGCTATGGTGCCTCCTCCCAGTGCGAGTACGAGGTCCTTATGGGTAAGGGTGTGCATAACCACTACGTCCCTTAGCGCTTCGGCTTCGATGGCCCTGAAGCCTTCTTCGCCTTGCATCTCGAAGATGCCCTTTATGCTTAGGCCTATCTTCTCTTCTATGTAACAGTCCAGGTCGATGAACTCAAAGCCAAGTAGTGTGGCAAGCTCCGCTCCCACACTGCTCTTTCCAGAGCCCATAAAACCTGTTATACTAACTATCAAAACAAAGTAGGTTCTTCGACGGTCTCTTCATCCTGCTCTATGTCGCTTTCTATGGTCGGCTCCACTTTAGCGGGAACCTGAGGCTCCGTCGTGTTTTCAACTAAATCTTCTTCCTTTATCAGAGGCTCTATGAATTTCACGGACTTGATCTCTCTGTCATGGCACTTCTTGCCCTTCGCCGCGATACCCTTCTTCGCTATCCATTCCTCTGCGTCGATGGCTTCAGGATCACGATGGGCCGACTTACCGGCAAATGTCACCAAGTATTGAGGGTGTTTGTCCTCGCTAAGCGCTATGAGCTTGGATTTCGGGCTGTCCGAGATGAAACTCATAGGAGTGTTGTCACATAGGATGAACGAGAACCTCTTTACGTAGTAGGTCTTCGCCGCGCCGTCGTAGTAAAGTGCGGTGTACACCTTGTTAGGGTCGAACTTCTCGATTTTCAGGAGCTCTCCCTGGTAGCGGTTCGACACGTCGAACGAAGTGGTGTAGAAGGTGCCGTTCTTGAAGATGGCCAGTACCTTGTCGTCCGAATCGAATGACCCCAGATATTCTCCGCGCTCCTCGTCGTTAAGCTTTTGTATGTCGGCGTCGTACCAGATGTCCTTTCCGGAGATGGTGGATACACCTGCCGACTTGAGGCTTATCTTATGTATCAAGTTCTTGCTCACGAGATTACCCCTCGAAACACGTCCCTTTATGGCCAGCGTGCTGAAGTCGTATTCGAACACCGTCTTCTTCAGCTTGGCCTTAGGCTTGAGCTGAATCTTCACGGTCTCGGCCTCGCCGTTACTGTTAGCGGTGAACCATACTATCTGCGAGCCTTCGTCGCCGGTAGTGATGTTGTATTCCTTATCTCGCGTGATGGATGTGATGGCAAATCTCTTCGCATAGTAGATGCTGGTCTTGCCCATCCTATATATTACGTTATATATGGTGCGGCTGTCGCCCCTGTTGAAAAGACCCACGTAAAGCAAGTCGTCCCAGAAGTACTCCTTAGCGGATACTTTCGATACCTTGAAGCGGCCGTCCTTTCGGATGACCAGCACTTCCGATATGTCGGAGCAGTCGCAGATGTATTCGCCCTCGTCCTCTTTTTTCAGTGCTATGCCTACGAAGCCCTTCTGGAGGTTCGCGTACAGCTTGGCATTATTGTTAATCACCTTGTTAGCTGCGATGGTCTCGAACCCGGTGAGCTCCGTCTGGCGAGGGAAGTCCTTACCGTAGGTCTGCTTGAGGTGGTTGAACCAGTCGATGGTGAAATCGACGATGTGGTCGATTTTATCCTGGACGTCCCGCATTTCTTCCTCTATGGCGAGCAACTTCTCGTCGAGGATCTTGGTGTCGAATTTGGAAAGTTTCCTTACAGGTTTGTCGACCAGCTTGTCGATGTCTTCCATTACGATGGCGCGGTGCAGGGAATTTTCCCATTCCTTCAGCTTCGCGAGGATGGCGTCTTTCTGAGCATCCCAGCTCTCGAAATCCTGCTCGAGTATCTTGTATACCTTATTCTCGAAGAAGATTCTTTCGAGCGAGGTGTAATGCCAACTGTTCTCCAGCTCGTTCATCCTGAATCTCAGCTGGGAGAGGAGCAAATCCTTCGTGTGCATCGTGCTGTATTCGAGCACGTCGTTCACGGACAGAAATGCCGGTTTGTTGTCCAAGATTACGCAGGCGTTAGGAGCGATGGTGGTTTCACAATCGGTAAATGCATAGAGTGCGTCTATGGTCTTGTCCGGAGACACGTCGGCAGGCAAGTGGATGAGGATATTCACCTTGTCGGTGGTGATGTCGTCTATCTTCTTGAACTTGATCTTGCCCTTGTCCTTGGCATTCATAATGGACTGGATAAGGACGCCGGTGGTCTTTCCGTAAGGGATCTCGGTTATGGCGATAGTACTCTTGTCTATCTTCTCGATTTTCGCCCTGACCTTTACGATTCCGCCTCGCTTGCCCTGATTGTATTTCGAGCAGTCGGCATAGCCTCCGGTAGGGAAGTCCGGATAGATCTCGTAAGGTTCGTTCTTAAGTATCTTTATGGAAGCGTCGATGAGTTCGTTGAAGTTATGAGGAAGAATCTTCGAAGACATACCCACACCGATACCTTCCGTACCCTGTGCAAGCAGGAGCGGGAATCGTACCGGAAGCTCCGTAGGCTCCTGGTTCCTTCCGTCGTAGCTGTTCATCCAGTTCGTGATGCGAGGGTCGAAGATGACTTCCTTAGCGAATTTGCTTAGTCTGGCCTCGATGTAACGCATGGCGGCATTGGCGTCGCCGGTAAGTATGTTACCCCAGTTACCCTGGCAGTCTATGGCAAATCCCTTCTGACCCAGCTGGACCATGGCTCCCAGTATGGAAGCGTCTCCGTGAGGGTGGTATTTCATAGCTTCACCCACGAGAGTGGCTACTTTCGTGAATGCACCTGTGTCTACCTTATACATCGCGTGAAGGACTCGCCTCTGTACCGGCTTGAGTCCGTCGATGATATGCGGAACGGCACGATGGAGGATAACGTAGGATGCGTAATCCAGATACCAGTCCTTGAACATTCCGGAAAGCTTGTACTTTTTAGCGTCGCTTTCCAGAAGTTTGTCGAACTTGCCTTCGGATTTGTCGTCGACGATGTCCTCATCGATTTCCTCGTCGATTATGTTTTCTTCTATGATATCTTCGTAGTCCTCGCTCATATTTTAGTCTTCATATCCGAATCTTCGAAGCTCTCTCTTGTCCTCCCTCCAATCCGGTGCTACTTTAACAAACAATTGTAAAAATACTTTTTTCTGGAAGAAATCTTCCATCTCGATGCGCGCTTCCGTGCCCATCTTCTTTAGCGCTGCGCCTTTCTTTCCTATTATTATACCCTTCTGTGAGTCGCGCATAACATAGATGACGGCGCTTATGTCATAGCGGTCGGCACCTTCCTTAAAGGTCTCGACTTGTGCCTGACAGCAGTAAGGAATCTCTTCCTTATAATTTAGAAGAATCTTCTCACGAATGATTTCTTCTGCGAAGAATCTGAGATTCTTGTCCGTGAACGCGTCTTTGTCATACCACGGAGGACACACCGGAAGCTTCTCGAGAATGGTCCGGAAGATGTTTTCCAGTCCGAATTTCTCCTGAGCCGATGCCGGTATTATCTCTGCGGCGCTGACTTTCTCTTTCCAATAGTTCATAAGCTCCAGCACCTTGGCCTGGTCGCTGATGTCTATCTTGTTTATGACTATGATTACCGGACAGGTAAGTTTGGAAAGCTTGTCGACGTACTCGCTATTCTTGTCGGGTTTCTCCACGGTGTCGGTGACGTAGAGGATGACGTCGGCATCGCCGATGGCTGCATCCACGAAGTTCACCATATCCTGCTGGAGTCGATAATTAGGTTTCAGGATACCGGGAGTGTCGGAGAAGACTACCTGATAGTCCTCTCCGTTCACTATTCCCATTATCCGATGTCTTGTGGTCTGCGCCTTTGCGGTCACGATGCTGAGCTTCTCGCCCACCATCGCATTCATCAGCGTAGATTTGCCCACATTCGGGTTACCTATTATGTTTACGAATCCCGATTTAAACATAAGCTCCCATTTTGAGGATGTTCACCTCGCCCTCGGAGAGCTTTCTCCACGCTCCCTTCTTGAGACCCTTCTTCGTGAGTCCTGCGAAGTAAACTCTATCCAGGGCCTTGACCTCGTAGCCCAGAGCCTCGAACAGTCTGCGCACGATGCGGTTCTTACCTGAATGAATCTCTATGCCCAGCTTGCGATGATCGTCTGCGTCGATGAACTCGAGCTCGTCTGCGGCCATCTTGCCGTCTGTCAGTTCCACTCCGGCCAATGCCTTCTCGTAGTCTTCCTGCTTGAGAGGCTTGTCGAGGCTCACCTGATAGATCTTCTTCTTGTCGTAAGAAGGGTGGGTGAGTTTCTCGGCCAATTCGCCATCGTTAGTGAACATAAGTACGCCGGTGGTGCTCTTGTCGAGTCTACCTACAGGGAATACCCTGAATGGGCAACCCTTGAGAAGCTCCATGACTGTCTTCTCTGCGTGAGGATCGCTCGCTGTAGTGACATATCCTTTCGGTTTGTTCATTACCAGGTATACTTTCTCCTCGCCCTTGAGCTTTTCGCCGTTGAACTTGACTTCGTCCTTATAGACGTTTACCTTAGTTCCCAGTTCGGTAACGACCTCTCCGTTAACCGTAACCACACCTGCCTGAATGAGGGTGTCGGCCTCGCGTCTTGAGCAAACGCCTGAGTTCGCGATGAACTTGTTAAGGCGGATTTCCTCCTGGATAGGTGTCTTTACGTAATCGTTATCGGAGTACTGCATATCGCTGAGGATAGGCTTGCGTGACAGCATTCTGCTGATTCCTTCCTCCGATGCCTTAGATGCTGCAAACGATTTCTTAGGAGCCGGCTTGCGTCCCATCTGATTTCTGTTGTTTCCTGCAGGTTTTCTGCTGCGATCGGAGAAACTGTTGTGGCTCCTATGCTCGCCGTGGTTATTACTGCGGCTTTCGGTACGTGGACGTCCTTCGCCGTAGCTGTGTCCTTCCGGACGTGGACGGCTAGCGCCATAGCTACGTCCTTCGCCGTAACTGCGTCCCTGTGGACGTCCTTCACCGCGTGAGTCGTTTGAGTGACGATAATTGTTTGAGGACGTGCTGTATGCAGGCCCTTCCTCGCGATGCGCCTTAGCTATCGCGCCTGTGGCTCTTCTTGGTCTAAGCTTTCGGCCATTTTTTGAAAAATCTTCCATTACTTTAATGTAAAATAATAAATAATATAACCATCCTGAAGTTCAGGCGTGGTCTCAGTAATATTGTTTAATTTGGTGAAGTGGGTCCTCATCGCTGCGTTCCTCGCTTCTGTCCATAATGTCTTGTTATCAACTGTCGTACCAGATGCGTCCACTACGGCATTTCTGACATTTCCGTAAGCGTCAACCCAAATTTTAACTACCACTTTTCCGCTAATTTGTTCCTTGTAGTTAGGTACAATAACGCTTCCATCGCTTTTACGACCTTCTAGGTGGGCGTTGGCTTTGACCCCTTGACTCTCGGTTTTTGTATTTCCGTCGCCCTGTCCGTCCCTGAAGGTCTCCGTCGCCTTTTCTGCGGTATGCGGAGTAGTGGATCGGCTTGGCTTTTTGTTCATTCCCGGGAACGATGCCCTCGGGTCAAGCTTCGGAGTCTCAGGCTCCGGTGCCGGGGTAGGAACGTCGCCGAAATCGTCTTTCGCCGACTCCTGCGTCCGGTTAGGCGTAGGTTCCTCTATAGGGCTCTCGCTCTTTTTTACTAGTTCCACGGGCTTGGTCTTGTCCACCGTTTCCGAAACCGGCTCCTTGCCTGGCTTGGTCTGGATGTCCGGAACCTCGGTGGAGAAGTCGAGCAGGAAAGTGGATTCCTCCGGTGGCGGATAGATGTAGCTCAATCCGTTTACCGACAACAGTGCGAACGCGCATATATGCGTAAGGCAGACAAGCGATAGTCCTATCACTCGTCCTGTCTTCGCGCTGCGCTCTCGGCGCTCCATATATGCGTTACGGTTCTCTGGCATAATACTATTCCGGTGAAGTCGCAAGTATCACCTTATAGTGGTTTCTCTTCGCTATGTTCATCACTTCCACTACCTCTTTGATCGGCACGCTCTCGTCGGCGTAGATGGAGAAGGTAGGGTCCTCTTCCGTGGACAGTTTCTCTATGAGCTGGTCTTCCACCGCGTCGAAGGCTATGGGAGCCTTCTCTCCGTTAATGTGGTAGGTGTAGACGTCTTCTCCACAGTCCTTTATGGACACGGATACCGTCGCTTTCGCGCTCACCTGTCCGGTGCTCTTAGGAAGCAGGAGCTTCAGCGCGTTAGGGTTAACCAGTGTAGAGGTGACCAGAAAGAATATCAGCAGCAGGAATACTATGTCCGTCATGGAGGACATAGACATATTCGGGTCTGCCTTCGTATTTCTTCTCAAAGCCATAATTACTCGTTTGCTGTTTCAGTTTGTTCTCCGGAAGTCTCGCTGAGAAGGCTCATAAAGTCGATGGTGGCGTTCTCCATCTTGAAGACCACGTTAGATACCTTGGCCGTCAGGAAGTTATATGCGAAATAGGCGATAAGGCCCACGATAAGGCCTCCTACGGTGGTAATCATGGCCTCGTAGATGCCTCCCGAAAGCAGCGAGATGTCGATGTTGTTACCGGCGTTCGCCATATTGAAGAAAGCCTTGATCATACCGGTCACGGTTCCCAAGAATCCGAGCATCGGAGCACCTCCGGCGATGGTGGCCAAGTAAGGAAGCCCGTTCTCGAGTCTTGCGATTTCTGCGTTACCGACATTGTCTACGGCCGTCTGTACATCGGAAAGAGGCTTGCCAATTCGGGCGATGCCTGTTTCGATCATTCGGGCGATAGGGGAATCGAACTTGCCGCAGAGAGCCTTCGCAGATTTTACCTTACCGTCGAGAAGATAATCCTTTATGTCTTTCATAAAGTCCTTGTCGATTTTCTCCGCAGAGGAGATAATCCACCACTTTTTCCCGAAAATGTAAAGTGCCACGATCGACAGGATGAGCAGCACGATCATTATCCAACCACCCTTAGTGGCCATCTCTAAGATGGAAATAGACTGAGTTTCAACCATATAATTTTCTTTTTATTCTTCGTTTTAACCTAAAAGTCGCAATTTCGCAAATTTACTGAAAATATTCGACTTTTGAAAGGAATAAAGCACGCCCGGGAACGCTTTCTCCTGCATTGCTTCTCCGGCCGCTTTCCAGCAGCTCCGATATGCTTTCCGGACTGCGCTTTCCGCGTCCCACTTCAAGAAGCGTTCCTACTATGGCTCTCACCATATTCCTTAGAAACCTGTCTGCCGCTATGTGGAAAGTCCAGTGTGTTTCGTCGTCCCGACTCCAGTACGCCTCGAACACCGTACATATTGAAGTCTTGTTGTCCGCTCCGATTTTTTCGAAGCAGGAGAAGTCTTTCGTGCCAATTAATTCCTTCGCCGCTTCGTTCATCGCGTCGAAGTCCAGCTCGGGGTAGGAGTATTGGTAGGAAAACTGCTCTGCGAATGGGTCTTTCTCGCGGTGAATATGATAGATGTATTCGCGTCTTCGTGCGCTGAATCGGGCGTGAAAGTCGTTATCCGTCTCTTCTATGCCCTTAATTGCTATACTTGGCGGCAAAATGGCATTTAATTTGTACTTAAGTGCCGCTGTGTCTATGGATTTATCGTAGTCGAAATGAGCTACATAGTCTATGGCATTGACTCCAGTGTCTGTTCTTCCGGCACCTACGACGGAGATATCTTCTCTCAATAAGGTAGATAAGGCGTCGTTCAAGCTTTGTTGAACAGAAGGCGCGTGTGGCTGTATTTGCCAGCCGCAGAATGGAGCACCGTTATAGGAAAGAGTGATTTTGAAACGCATAAAACTAATGTATATTGCAAAATTAAAGAAAAATATATGGAAAGCGTAAACATTAAGGAATTGAATGAAAAAATTCAGAGGGAGAGCTCATTCGTGGATTTGCTCTCTATGGAGATGGGTAAGGTCATCGTAGGACAGAAGCATCTCGTGGAGAATCTGCAGATAGCCCTCCTTTCTAATGGACATATTTTGCTCGAAGGTATGCCCGGACTGGCGAAGACATTGGCCATAAGCACTCTCGCGAAAGCAGTGAACGGCAGTTTCTCCAGAATCCAGTTCACCCCGGACCTCTTGCCTGCCGATATCACGGGTACCCTGATTTACAGCCAGAAGAAGGAGCAGTTCGAAGTGCATAAAGGGCCAATCTTCGCGAACTTCGTGCTCGCCGACGAGATTAACCGTGCTCCTGCCAAGGTTCAATCGGCCCTTCTCGAAGGTATGCAGGAAAGGCAGGTGACTTTAGGTGACAATACCTATTCCCTTCCGGACCCATTCCTCGTAATGGCGACGCAAAACCCTGTGGAGCAGGAAGGTACCTATCCGCTTCCTGAAGCACAGGTAGACCGTTTCATGCTCAAGGTAGTAGTGGATTATCCTAAGAAAGAAGAGGAAAGGCTCATCGTGAGGATGAATAATTTCGGTGAGTTCCCTAAGGTGTCGCCGGTGGTTTCCACTGAAGACATAGTCCGTGCCCGCCAGATAGTTCGCGAGGTATATATGGACGAAAAGATAGAGAAATACATCGTGGATTTGGTTTACGCTACCCGTAATCCTGAGGAGTGTAACCTCTCCTCTCTGAAGAGCATGATTTCGTATGGTGCTTCGCCACGTGCGAGCATCAGTTTGTGCGCCGCTTCGAAGGCCTATGCCTTCGTCAAGAGGCGTGGTTACGTGATTCCTGAAGACGTCCGCGCAGTCTGCCACGAAGTTTTGCGCCATCGTATAGGCCTTACTTACGAGGCAGAGGCTGAAAATGTTACTACGGACGAGATTATAGAGCAGGTTATAAATGCAGTCATCGTCCCATAATAATTCTCAGACGACGGATTTCCTGAAGAAAATCCGCAAGATAGAGATTCGCACTAAGGCTCTCTCGCATCAGATATTTGCGGGAGAGTATCACTCCGCTTTCAAGGGGCGTGGTATGACTTTCAGCGAAGTCCGTGAATATCAGTGGGGCGACGATGTCCGTTCCATGGACTGGAATGTAACTGCCAGACTGAGAAAACCACACGTGAAAGTGTTCGAAGAGGAGCGTGAACTAACTATGGTACTCCTCATAGACGTGTCGCGAAGCGGTCTTTTCGGCTCGCGTTGCGCCACTAAAAGGGAGAGGATCGCCGAGGTGGCCGCCGTGCTCAGTTTCAGTGCCAGCATAAACAACGATAAGGTAGGAGCATTGTTCTTCTCCGATAAAGTAGAAAAGTTCATCCCTCCGAAGAAAGGACGCAGCCATCTTCTTCATATCATTAGGGAGATGCTCGAGCTGGAACCTACTTCGGACGGCACGGACATAAGCGTAGCCCTGCGTTTCCTCACGGGCGCCATAAAGAAGAAGTGTAACGCCTTCCTGTTGAGCGATATGATGGACGTGGGAAGTGACGCGATGCCTCTTTACGAAGATGCGCTGAAGATAACTGCCGGCAAGCACGACCTCTCCGTAGTGAAGATTACGGACCCTCTCGAAAAGGAATTGTCTGCAGTGGGTCTGGTACACATTAAGGATAGCGAGACCAGGAGCACCACTTGGGTAAATACTTCCAGTCCGCGAGTCCGTAATGCGTATAGGAAATGGTTCGCCGATTTCAACTCTTCCGTGAAGAACCTTATGAATAGATATAAGGTGCATTTCGTGGAAATCAGTACCGAAGGCGATTATGTTAAAGATTTAATGGGACTGTTCAGATGAGAGGCTTATTATTCGCACTATTATATATAGTATTGGACATCATTCCTATGGGCCAAGCCGAACTCAAGCCGCTTCAGCAGCGAGATTCGGCCTTGGTAGCAGACCAATTTTCCTACGGGGTCCTGCTGGACCGCGAGGATGCCGGCACGGGCATAGGCCTGACGGATTTCTCGAAAATCTGTAATGACACATTGGTGCTGGTAAGGGATTGGCAGATAGATACTTTAAAAGACGGAAAACTTAAGGCCGACATAGTCGTGGCTCCGTTCGAAGAAGGGGAGTACGAGATGCCGGACATCTATGTCTTGAGAAGAAACGCATCGGGCAGCATAGATACCCTCCGTTTTTCGGGTCCTTCGCTTTCCGTTATGACTATGCCTGTGGATACCGCGACTTTCAGCATTCATCCGCTGAAGGCTCAGATCAATTACCCCGTTACTTTCGCCGAGACACTTCCGTACATGGCAGGTGGACTTGGCGGAATAGCCGTGATAGTGCTTCTGTGCGTGTTCCTTCCCAAACTTTTCCGTCGTAAGTCGAAGGAGGAGAAGGTTCAGGAACCTGCCCATATCGAGGCCCTTCGCGAATTGGAGAAATATAGAAGTGACAAATATTGGGTTCCATCCCGCCAAAAGGCCTTTTATTCAGGCATTACGGATATTCTTAAGAACTACATCGACCGTCGTTTCGGCATCGATGCTCCGGAGATGACCACCATCGAGCTCTTCGAGGAATTGAAGGGGTGCGAGGGAGTGACGCCTCAGATGTACGAATCTCTCAAGAAACTTTTCGAGAGGGCCGACTATGTGAAATTTGCCAAATATGTCGCCGATGACGAGGAAAACGCGCAGGCTCTGCCGCTTAGCGTGAATTTCGTGACGTCCACATATCAGGCACAAATAGAGGAGGAGGGTAAGAATGTTCTTTGAGTATCCTGCATTGTTATGGTTGCTTGCCATTCCGGCGCTGCTATGTGTCCTTTATATATATAGACAGGTAGCGGGGAAGGTTCCTCATTTCAGGGTGAGCAGCAGATTTCCGTGGGAGAGCGGCGCGTCTCGCGTGTGGAACGTCGTTATGCACATCCCGTTCGTGTTGTTCACGGCGGCATTGGCCCTTATAATAATATGTATGGCTAGGCCGCGTTCTTCTTCGCAGGCAGAAAGAATAGATACCGAAGGCATCGACATCGTGTTCGCGATGGACGTGTCTACCAGTATGTTAGCCAGGGACTTCACTCCCGATAGAATCAGCGCGGCGAAGGACATAGCCATAGAATTCATCTCCCAGCGCCCTTCGGACAGGATGGGAATCGTGGTTTTCGCAGGCGAGAGCTACACCCAATGTCCGCTTACTACCGACAGGGCCACGCTCATAAACCTGATGAAGGAGGTCCAGACCGACCTTATCGAAGACGGAACCGCCATCGGTAACGGATTGGCCACCGCCGTCGCGAGACTTTCTACGTCCGATGCACCGAGCAGGGTCATCATCCTGCTCACCGACGGTGTGAACAACCGCGGCGAAATCACCCCATTGACCGCTGCCCAGATAGCCCAGACCTACGGAATCAGGGTGTATACCATAGGTATCGGGGCCAATGGAGTCGCTCCCTACCCGGTTGTGACCCCGTGGGGAATCGAGACTCGGAACATCGAGGTGGAAATCGACGAGGACCTTTTGAAGGAAGTGGCCAAGAGTACCGGCGGCCGCTATTTCAGAGCTACGGATAACACCAAGCTTTCGGAAATCTATGCCGAAATCAACCAGATGGAAAAGACGAAGACGAGCATAGATTCCTTCCCGGTGTATAAGGAGTTATATCCCAAGTATGCGATGTGGGCATTGGCGTGCCTGCTGGCGTGTGTGCTTATGTTCGTGTTTATTAGAAGATTACCGTAATGATTATATTTGCTTACGAAAAATATTTGCTTCTGCTGCTGTTAGTGCCGCTATTCCCTTTAGCGTATGCGGTGCTTATGGCTTTGCGTAAAAGGCGGATTGCCCGATTGGCCGACAAGAGAATGGCAGCCGAGCTGATGCCTAGCTACAGTCGAGCGAGAGGATGGGTGAAAGTGGTGCTGTTTTCGCTGGGCTTTATGTTCTTTACGATAGGATTGGCCCGTCCGCAGATCGGTGCCAAGCTGAGTCAGAGGCAGACGCGTGGCGCGGAGATCATGATTTGTCTGGATGTGTCGAACTCGATGCTCGCCCAGGATTATTCCCCGAACCGTCTGGAGAGGGCGAAATTGGCCATATCGTCGCTGGTGGACAAGCTGCGCGACGACCGTATCGGGCTTATCGTGTTCGCAGGCAATTCTTTCGTGCAGCTGCCGATTACGACCGACTATGTTTCGGCGAAGATGTTTCTGTCGTCGATAGACACCGGGGCGGTTCCGGTTCAGGGTACGGCGATAGGGGATGCGCTTATGACGGCGGCTCGAAGTTTCAGCGCGCAGAGCGAGAAGAGTCGCGTGATAATATTGATTACCGATGGTGAGAACCACGAGGACGACGCGATTTCTGCGGCGAAGGAAGTGGCCAAGTCTGGAATTAGGATATATACTATAGGTGTAGGTTCCGCACAGGGACAGCCTATTCCGGTAAACGGGTCGCTACTTGAGGATAAGGATGGAAACATCGTGGTCAGCAAGCTTGACGAGAAGGTGCTCAAGCAGGTGGCTTCGGCAGGGGCCGGTGCGTACATCCACGCAGGAAACGAGGAATTCGGACTCAATCCCATTATCGACGATATTCGCAAGATGGAAAAGGAAGAGTTCTCGTCGGTGGTTTTCGAAGAGTACGATGAGCAATTCATGTACTTTTTCGGCTTGGCATTAATATTTTTCTCTCTCACGGCGCTGGTCGGGGAGCGTAAGACGAAAAGGAGGTTGTTTTGATGAACAGGTTTTTCAGCATAGTGATGTGCGTGCTTTTGTCGGGTGCGAGTTTGTTCGCCCAGGAAGACAAGAAGGACGTTCGCAGGGGAAACAAGGACTACAGGAAGTCTAATTTCAAGGAGGCGGAGATAGATTATCGAAAGGCTCTCCTAAAGGATTCGACTTCTTTCGCGGCGACTTACGATTTGGCCAATGCCCTTTATTCACAGAAAGATTATGAGGGCGCGGCCAATACACTGGAAAAGCTTTCGAATAGCGCTCCGGAAAGTCAGTACGCCGACAGATACTATTTTAATAAGGGCAATGTCTCTCTTCAGAAAAAGGATTATCAGACTGCGGTCGACGATTTCAAGCAGGCTCTATTAAGAGACCCGGGTGACCTTCAGGCGAAGGAAAGTTACATTTACGCTAAGAAGATGCTTGAAAATCAGGAAAATGGCGGAGAAGGGGAGTCTAATAAGGATCAGCAGAATCAGGACCAGCAGCAGAATCAGGATCAGAATCAGGATCAGCAGCCTTCGGACGGACAGCAAGACAAGCAGGAAGGCGAAGGACAGGCGCAGCAGCAACAGATCTCGGTTCAGCAGGCCCAGCAGATTCTGAAGGCTATCCAGGCTAAGGAGAAGGAAACCCAAGAAAAAGTAGAAAAGGCTAAGGCTCAGAATGAAAAGAGCCGACAGAAAGATAAAAATTGGTAGTGTAAAGATGAAAAGACTTTTCGCAATATTTGCTTTGGTATTAGGAACCGTGTGCGCCTATGCCCAGCCAAGCATAACGGTGCAGGTCCCTTCGGCTGTCACGCTCGACGAGCAGTTCAGCCTGAGTTTCGTGGTGGAAGGAGAGAAATCGGACGATTTTAATTGGCCCGGAAGCCAGGATTTCGACATTCTGTGGGGACCGCAGGTGGGCTCGAGCTCATCGGTTACTATTATAAACGGTAAGAGAAATAAGACCGTAAGTTCTTCATATACTTATGTTTTGATGCCTAAGCGCGAAGGCTCTTTCGTGCTTCCGGCCTGTACGGTGAAGGTTAAGGGAAAGACCTATTCTTCGGCGCAGACTCCCATCAAGGTAGTGAAGGGAAGCGGCGCCGGTGCTGCTTCTTCCGGCTCTTCGAGCGCGCAGGGTACGGGTAGCGTAAGTGGCGAGGACCTCTTTATGCGCTTGATCGTAGATAAGCGTAATGTGGTTCTGGGAGAGCCGATTACGGCTACGCTGAAACTCTATTCGAAGGTGAATATAGGAGGATTCGAGGACGTGAGGTTCCCTTCTTTCGAGGGGTTCTGGAGTCAGGTCGAGAATAATCCTACTAACATAGAATTCCGAAGGGAGTCCCTCGGAGAAGAAGTCTATAATGTCGCTACCCTCAGGACCTATAAGATTATCCCTCAGAAGATAGGAGACCTTACGATAGAGCCTAGCGAGATGGTGTGCCTGGTACAGGTGAGAAACCACGCCAACTCTTTGGGAAACCTTTTCGACAGCTTCTTCCAGAATGACTATAATACTATCCGTAAGAGGGTTAGAAGTAAAAGCGTGACTATCACCGTAAACGACCTTCCTTCTCCCAAGCCATCTTCATTCTGTGGAGGTGTGGGTAAATTCAATATGGCAGTCCAGTTAAGCAGGGACTCGCTTCGCACTCACGATGCGGCTTCCGTGCTGGTTAAGGTAAAGGGTGAGGGTAACTTGAATCTGGTGGAGGCACCGAAGATTAAGTTCCCGGCCGATTTCGAAGTCTACGACGTGAAAAGCACCGACGAAAATGGAATGCGTATATTCGAATACCCTTTCATTCCGAGAAGTTATGGCGATTATCAGATAGGACCCGTCGAATTCAGCTATTACGATGTCACGACCAAATCGTACAAGACCATCTCCGCCCAGGCGCTCAGCCTGAATGTGCGTAAGTCTGAGGTGACCGAAGAAAGCAAGACTGCCGTACCGTTCGTGGGCGCTGCAGGTAAGGCGGTCAAGAATCTGGGTGAGGACATTAGGTACATCTCCGTAAAATCAGGCAATCTGAAGCCGTCGGGGCAGCTTTTCGTATGCTCGCCTCTGTTCTTCTGCCTGTGTGCGCTGGTACTTCTCGCTGCCGTCTTGACGGTGATTGTGATCACTCGTTTTAGGGCGCGTCGTGCCGATGGGGCCGTGGTAAGAAGGCGCGGCGCATCGAAGGCTGCCAGAAAGAAACTCTCGCTCTCGGCCAATTATATGAAGCAAGGTCTGTCAGGAGCTTTCTATGAGGAATTGCATAAGGCGCTTCTCGGATTCGTGGCTGACAGGCTGACTATGGACATATCCCAGCTCGATAAGGACAACATCCAGTCTGCACTTTCCGGTGCCGGGGTGGACGACGCCTTGGTGGCCAAGTATTTAGGCCTTTTGGACGCCTGTGAGATGGCTCGATTCTCGCCTTCTTCGCAGGGTGATTCGATGAATTCGCTTTATGAAAATGCTTTGGAGGTCATCTCCGGAATAGAAGACAGTATGGATAAAAAACATAAGATAGCGGGGAAGGTCTTGCCTGTAATGCTCGCGCTTCTGTCGTTAGGTTCTTTAAGCACGCAGCTTTCCGCTCAGACTTCTTCCGAGTGGGATAGCGCCGTGGCGGCGTATGCTGCATCCGACTATCAGGGAGCCTTCGACATCTGGAGTTCTATCGAGCAGAGCGGTCTTGCCAGTGCTGAACTTTATTATAATATGGGGTGCGCCAGCTACAAGATGTCGAATATGGCATCTTCGGTGCTCTACTTCGAAAGGGCCCTCAAGCTCGACCCGTCCTACGAAGATGCCAGACATAATCTGGAGTTCGTCTCGCAGTTCCTACAAGACAGGATAGACGACGTGCCGGAATTTTTCCTGGCCAAGTGGTTCTCTTCGCTTGAAAACAAACTTTCTTCGAACACATGGGCCGTGCTTTCGCTGTTATGGTGGATAGTGCTCTCGGCAGGCGTGGTGGCATTCGTATTGGCCCGTGGTCGAAAGCTAAAAGTCGCGGGATTCATCGGAGCCATAGTGGCCGCAGTGCTTTTCGCACTGTCCCTGACCTGCTCGATATCTCTGAAGAACAAGGCTATGGACGATACGTCCGCCATAGTGATGGCTTCGTTTACTGTCGTAAAGAGCTCACCTGACGATATGTCCGGAACTGAGCTCTTCGTCCTGCACGAAGGCACCAAGACTAGAATACTTCAGGATTTGGGCGAATGGTGTAACATAGAGCTCGCCGACGGCCGTCGTGGATGGATGAAAAAAAGTAGTTTGGAAAATATTTGATTTTTTAGGAAATATTATTATCTTTGTGACTGATAGTGTAAACTATAAGCAGAAAAAGAAATAACAAATTATAAACACTCATGAAACTTAAAGCTTTAGTTATCGCAGGTGCTCTCCTCGTTGCAGGAGCGGCTAACGCACAGGAGTCTTATGTAACAAACTCCTTTAACAGTAATCTTTTTGTAGGTTTGAGCGCTGGTGCAAACGTAGGTCTCGATGGTCTTTATGGCGCAGTCGACGGCGGTAGTTTGGAATCAGGCGTAGGTCTTGGCCTCGAGCTTACAGTAGGTAAATGGTTTACCCCAGAGTTCGGTATGCGTTTCGACCTTACAGGTATCGGCACATCAGTAGGTAAAGGAAATATTTCATTCTACGGCGCTGGTTTCGACCTTTTGTGGGATGCTTCTACATCTTTCGCAGGTCTTAATCCTGATCGCGTAGTTTCAGTAGTCCCTTACTTCCACGCAGGATATTTTAACAGCGAAGGACGTGGTGCAGGCTTTGGCGCAGGTATCCAGTTCCCTATCGCACTTTCACGCAACTGGGCTATCGTTCCTGATTTCCGTTTCGTAGGATTCGGTGACGCTATCCTTCTCGGAAATGGTTCAGGTGTATGTGCAGCAGCACAGGCTCTCCTCGGCGTTCAGTACAAATTCGGAAAGACTACCTCATTCCAGACAGCAGCCGCTATGACTACTCCTCTCGTAGTAGCAGCAGCAGAGGCTGAAGCAGCTAAGGCTGAGGCAGACGCAGCTCAGGAGAAGGCAGCAGCAGAGGCAGCAGCCCTCGCAGCAGAGAAAGAGCAGCTCCTTAAGGAGAATGCGGCTCTCAAGGGTGAGCTCGCAGGTGCAGCAGCAGAGAACGAGGCTATCGTAAAGAACCTTATGCACACTCCTGCTTGCGTATTCTTCGAGATCGGCCAGGCTACTCTTAGCGTTAAGGAACTCGAGCACTTCGACCATATCGTTAAGACTATGGTAGCTCAGGGTAAGAACCTTACATTCACGGTATCTGGTTACTCAGATAAGAACACCGGTTCAGTTCGTCGTAACAAGCAGCTTGCTAAACAGCGTGCTAACTACATCGTTAAACTCCTCACCGGTAAGTATAACCTCAGCAAGGATCAGTTCGTAGTTAAGTCAGAGGGTAACACTAACGTGTTCACGACTATCGAGCTTAACCGTGCGGTTATCATCGAGGCTGCTGAGTAATTTTACTCAAAGCGAAAATTAAAGGTGCTCACCATTTCGGTGGGCACCTTTTTTCATTCCGCCTTGTCTCGTCTTGTGTTGCAGCTAGTCTCTTCGCTCGCAGCAAAGACACCCCTCGGACGGACCTTCCCGTTTCTCACGAAACGGGTCCTTCCACTAAGCCGTGGATGGCATTGCCCTCAGGGTGTATTGCTGGCTCGCGTAGTCCCCGAGTCGTATGTGCTTTCGCACAAATATGAGGGGCTTAAGTCATAGCGTCGAATAGGCTTCGGCGACCACGAAGTTGCTTCCTCCTATATATATAATGTCTTCATCGTTAGCGCTGTGCCGGGCCATTCGCACTGCTCGTCTTACGCTACTTTCTGCTTCACTCGCGGGACAGGCGATGAGTTCGAGTTCGGGCCTGTATTCTCGGAGCCTCCTATAAAGCTCGTCTACGGGAAGAGCCCTTTCTCCTGCTGGCGAACAGAGATAGTATCTGGCGTGAGCGGGCATTATCTTCGCTATGCTTTCCAAATCCTTGTCTTTCATTATGCCGTATACGATGTGAAGTTTCCGACCGCTCTGCTCCAGCTGGTGGAAATTGTGGGCAAGTGCCTGTGGGTTATGCCCTATGTCGCATATCGTAAGAGGACGCTTCGAGATTATTTCCCATCTTCCGTGAAGGCCGCTGATCCGGGCCGTGTGGTTAATGGCTTCATAGTCAGGTGTTACGTGAAGCAGAGAAAGCGCGGCGAGGGATGTTCGTAGGTTGTCGCTCTGATACTCTCCGCTTAGGTCCATTTCCATAAGAGGAAGATGAGCTGTCACTTCGTCTGCGAAATAAAGATGGCATCGTACTTTTTCCGCCTTGTTTATAAAGACTCCCAGGGTTTCTTCGTCCTTTCCCCAGACGAGCGCAGGTGCTCCCGCCTTGAAGATTCCGGCTTTTTCCGCAGCTATGAGTTCACGGGTATTGCCCAGCATAGAACAATGGTCCAGCCCTATGCTCGTAATTACTGAAAGTTCCGGCTCGATTATGTTAGTGGAGTCAAGCCTTCCTCCTAGCCCTGTTTCCACTACCGCTGCCTTTACTCCCACTTTCCCGAACCACCAGAGAGCGAGCCCTGTCGTTATCTCGAAAAACGAAAGGCCTTTTATGGCATCTTCGTATTTTTCGAGAAAGTACATCACATCTTCTTTTGGAATCATCTCATAGTGGAGCCCTCCTGCGGGCGAGATGATTTTTATCCTTTCCCGAAAATCCAGAAGGTGAGGGGAGGTGTACAGGCCAATCGCTTCTCCGTCCTTCCGGGAAGCGGCGAGACCTACGGCTATCATGCTGCTTACGGAGCCCTTTCCGTTAGTTCCTGCTACGTGGATGCATTTGTAATTCTTCCACGGGCTGCCTAACAGACGGTCGAATTCCCGCATTGAGTCGATACCGGCCTTATATGAAGCACCGGTAAATCCGACATTTTGTACGCTCGGGTGACGCTTGAAAATGTCTTCAATAATTTCCGCGTATTGCATACAAGTTCAAAAATAACTAATTTTGGAAGATTTTAGAACAAAATGGCTTTAATACCTTTCTTTTATTCGTCTTATGTTATAGATGGCTGCAATATGCCATCTACGCCGGCAAGCCTGCTTGGCGATGATTCGCTTGAAACATATCCAAGCGTGGTTGACGAGACTTTAGATCCCGCTCCCGGTGGCTATCATTTCGACGAGACTAAGGTGGACGACTACCTTAAGGCGTTGAGTAAGAAAAAGTTCTCATTTGAATTGCCATATGCGGCCTCTTATGCCAGATGCCAATTGGCCTATGCCCTGACGGATGCCCTGTGGAAGAAGGGGAAGTTCCTGCTAGAGGACTTGTCCCTGATTGCGAAGGTAGATTGGCAAGTGGACGAGCTGGGAAGCGGCGCGGCTTTGTATAGCGCCTGCGAGAGCGCGGCCGAATTGGCCTCGGACATGGATATTCCGATTAAGGACAGGGAGTTGCGCGAAGGACCGCGTTCCATATCGTTCGATGTGCTGGGGCCGAAACCGGGCAGAATGATAGGCGACAAGCTGGTGGACGACCCGGATAGTTGGATTATCTATATGCCTTTCGATACCGACGAGCTGCATCTGGGTGATTCTGCACTTAGTGCGGCACTTGGCCTGAGCGGAGGTATGGCGCCGAAGATGGAGGACCCGGATTATTTTATGGACTGCTTCGAGGTGGTGAGGGAACTGGTCGAGGATGGCATTCTTCTAAGCGGAGTGTCCGTGAAGAGGGGAGGAATGGTGGCGGCGCTGGATTCTATGGTTTCGCCTTTGGTGGGGGCTGAAGTGAACATTTCCGATTTGAAGAGGGCATATCCTTCGTCCGATGTGGTGAGAATCCTGTTTTCGGAGGTGCCTGGAGTCATATTCCAGATCAACGATTCGGATTACGATTATCTCGATGCGGAATTGCTGCTTCAGGATGTGATGTATTTCCCGCTGGGCCATCCGGTGCGCAGAAAGGGAAAGGTAGGTGCGATTTTAGATTCGCTTATAAGATAGTTGCTTAAGTGCGGATTTTTTCGTATCTTCGTGACCTTTGTGAAATTGACTTGAAAACAATATAATTATATAAATAAAGTTATGACAGAAATTAAAAAGAGAGTCTATTGCTTCGGAGGTAAAACCGCAGAGGGCGATGGATCTATGAGAGAGCTCCTGGGTGGAAAGGGAGCTAACCTTGCCGAGATGAGCAAGTTAGGGATGCCGGTTCCGGCTGGTTTCACTATTACTACAGAGTGTTGTGCTGAGTACTATGCTCTCGGAGGTGGCTATTCAGACGCACTTAAGGCAGAAGTGGCTAAGGCTATGGAAGCTACTGAGGCCATTATGGGTAAGAAGTTCGGCGATGAAAATGATCCTCTTCTCGTAAGCTGTCGTTCAGGCGCTCGCAGCAGTATGCCTGGTATGATGGATACTATCCTTAACATCGGTCTTTGTTCAGCTACCCTTCCTGGTATGATCAAGAAGACAGGTAACCCTCGTTTCGTATACGATGCTTACCGTCGTCTCATTATGATGTACTCGGACGTGGTCATGGAGAAGGCAGAAGGCATCGAGCCTGCTGATGGACAGGGTATTCGTCAGCAGCTTGACCGTATGATGCAGGAACTTAAAGAGGCTAAGGGCTATAAGTCGGATACCGATATCACTGCAGAGGAGCTCAAGGAACTTTGCGACAAATTCAAGGTGCGCGTTAAGGAAGTTCTCGGAGTGGAATTCCCTGATAGTGCAGAGGCTCAGCTTTGGGGCTCTATCGGCGGTGTGTTCAAGAGCTGGAACGGAAAACGTGCCATCGCTTACCGTCGCATCGAGAAAATTCCGGATGATTGGGGTACGGCAGTAAACGTACAGTCTATGGTATTCGGTAATATGGGTCCTACTTCTGCTACGGGTGTGGCATTCAGCCGTAACCCTGCTACAGGTGATAACAAGTTCTACGGTGAGTGGCTCATCAACGCTCAGGGCGAGGACGTCGTAGCAGGTATCCGTACACCTAACCCTCTTAATGAGGCTACGAAGACCGATCATAATAAGAACCTCGAGAGCCTTGAAAAGGCTATGCCTGAGGTTTATGCAGAGCTCGACGGCATCAGAAAGCGTCTCGAGGAACACTTCCACGACATGCAGGACATCGAGTTCACCATCCAGGATAAGAAACTCTATATGTTGCAGTGCCGTATCGGCAAGCGTACAGGTATCGCTGCCCTCCGTATGGCTATGGATATGCTCGACGAGGGTATGATCGATGAGAAGACCGCTGTTCTTCGCGTTTCTCCTTCTCAGCTCGACGAGATCCTTCACCCTATCCTCGACCCTGCTTCAGAGAAGAAGGCTACCATTATAGCAAAGGGTCTTCCTGCATCTCCGGGTGGAGCGGTAGGTACTATCGTCTTCACTTCAGAGGCTGCTATGGAAGCTGCCGCTAAGGGACAGAAGACCATCCTTATCCGTGAGGAGACATCTCCTGAGGATATTGAGGGTATGCGTGCTTCTGCAGGTATCCTTACCACACGCGGAGGTATGACCTCTCACGCCGCTCTCGTGGCTCGTGGTTGGGGTAAGTGCTGCATCGTAGGCTGCGAGGCTATGAAGATCGACTTCGAGAACAAGTGCGTATCTTTCGCAGGAAGCGACGCAGTATATAAGGAAGGCGATTGGCTCTCTCTTAACGGAGCCAAGGGTGCTGTCTATGCAGGCAAGATCGATACTATGGACGCATCTGAGAACCCTCTCTTCATTAAGTTTATGAACATCGTGGACAAGTACCGTCGTCTCGGCATCCGCGCTAACGCAGATACACCGGAAGATGCACAGCGTGCACTTCAGTTCGGCGCCGAGGGTATCGGTCTGTTCCGTATCGAGCATATGTTCTACGGAAAGAACAGCGAAACACCGCTTTCTAAACTCCGTAAGATGATTATGTGCAACACTGACGAGGAGCGTAGAGAAGCTCTTTCTGAGCTCGAGCCATTCATCAAGGCTTCAGTAAAGGCTACACTCCGCGTTATGGATGGCAAGCCGGTAGTATTCCGTCTTCTTGACCCACCTCTTCACGAGTTCGTTCCTAAGAGCGAGGACAAGAGAGCAGAATTGGCATCGGATCTGGGCATCTCAGTAGAGGAAGTGGACAAGAGAGGTGAGAACCTTCACGAAATCAACCCTATGATGGGCCACCGTGGAGTTCGTCTGCATGTCACATATCCGCTTATCGCCGAGACACAGTATCGTGCCATTTTCACTGCAACTGCAGAACTTCAGAAAGAGGGACTTCACCCTATGCCTGAAATCATGATTCCTGTTACCGTATCGGCTCGCGAGCTTGAGTTCCAGAAATCTCACTGCGAGAAGATTCGTCACGAGGTGGAAGGACTTACAGGCCAGACCATCAAGTACCAATTCGGTACTATGATCGAGATTCCTCGTGCTGCTCTTACAGCAGACCGTATGGCTCGTACTGCACAGTTCTTCTCGTTCGGTACTAACGACCTTACTCAGATGACCTTCGGCTTCTCACGTGACGACGTAGGTACATTTATGGGTGACTATCTCGGAAACAAGATTCTCGATGCAGATCCATTCCAGACCATCGACGTCAAGGGTGTGGGCCGTCTCGTAGAGCACGGAATCACGGCAGGTCGCAGCAAGCGCCCTGAGCTTATGTGTGGTGTCTGCGGTGAGCACGGTGGAGATCCGGATTCTATCTCATTCTTCAATAAGATAGGTCTTGACTATGTGAGCTGCTCTCCATTCCGCGTACCGATCGCAAGACTCGCAGCTGCTCAGGCAGCTATCAAGCAGAACGACTAATTCTAAGTCAAGTATATATGAAAAGCCCGGTTGGATGTTTCCAATCGGGCTTTTTCGTCGTTTAAATAATTATTGTTTATTGATATGCGTTCAATGGTTTGCCTTCGGTGAGTGCGTGAACCCTTTCCTTAACGGATGCCAATTTGGCCAAGTGCTCCGGTGCGTCGATGGAAGCGCTGGCCTTCGCCTGTGGGTCTAGCCATTTGGCAGCAGAGCACAGTACCTCGTCTATAAGGTTCACGATTTCCAGCATTTCCTCTTCCTTGAAACCTCTGGTGGTAACTGCCGGAGTGCCAATTCTAAGGCCCGACGTGAGGAATGGGCTTCGGGTGTCGAATGGAACCATATTCTTGTTGACCGTGATGTCGGCCCTGCCAAGTTCTCTCTCTGCCACTTTTCCGCAGAGGTTGCTGAACTTACCACGCAAGTCGATGAGCATAAGGTGGTTGTCGGTTCCGTCGCTGACTAATTTGTAGCCCTTGTCGATGAACGCGTGAGCCATCATCTGAGCGTTTGATACGACTTGCATTTGGTATTTGGTGAAATCTTCCTGAAGAGCCTCGTAGAAGGCTACGGCCTTACCCGCGATTACGTGCTCAAGCGGTCCGCCTTGGATTCCCGGGAATACATAGCTGTCGAGAACTTGGCTCATCATCTTGACTTCGCCCTTAGGTGTGGTCCTGCCTTGTGGGTCAGGAAAGTCTTGGCCCATAAGGATAATTCCTCCGCGTGGTCCACGAAGAGTCTTGTGGGTGGTGGAGGTCACGATGTGGGCGTAGCGAACAGGGTTGTTAAGGAGTCCTGCTGCGATAAGACCCGCGGTGTGCGCCATATCTATCCACAGAATGGCTCCCACTTCGTCTGCGATTTTCCTCATTCTCTCATAATCCCACTCTCTGGAATAGGCAGATGCTCCTCCGATGATGAGTTTCGGATGGCAGGCACGTGCGGTTTCCTCCATCTTGTCGTAGTCGATTCGGCCGGTACTTTTATCCAGACCGTAAGGAATCGCCTTGTATAGAATACCTGAAGTGTTTACCGGAGAGCCGTGCGTAAGGTGACCTCCCATACTCAGGTCCAATCCCATAAAACAGTCTCCCGGGTGAAGTACGGCCATCGTGACTGCCATATTCGCCTGCGCGCCTGAGTGCGGCTGAACATTTGCCCAGCACGCCCCATACAGGGCCTTCAGTCTGTCTATGGCCAATTGCTCTATCTTGTCCACTACCTCGCATCCGCCATAGTACCTTTTACCGGGATAGCCTTCTGCGTATTTGTTAGTGCAGACGGATCCCATAGCCTTGAGGACTTCGTCGCTGACATAGTTTTCGGACGCTATCAGCTCCAATCCTTCCATCTGGCGTTTTTTCTCGCTTTCGATAAGTTCAAAAATTTGCTTGTCTTGTTTCATGGCTATACTATATATAATATATGTGTAAATTATGTTAAGGCAAATGTACGCAAAAAGTGCTACATTTGTTTTATGAAAGATAGAAAACTTTTGAATAGTGAGTTGGGGCGCGTGAAGCCTCAGGAATATAGGGAACTCCCGGAGTCGGGTCTCGTATTGGTACTCGACAATGTCCGCAGTGCACATAATATAGGTAGCGCGTTCAGAACATCAGACGCCTTTAAGGTGGACAAGGTATTTCTTTGCGGCATCTGCGCATGTCCACCGAGCGCCGAGATTCACAAATCTGCTCTCGGAGCAGAGGACAGCGTGCCGTGGGAGCATTGGCAGGAAACCATAGAACTGGTCAGGCACCTGAAGGCGGTCGGCTATAAGGTAGTGTCGGTCGAGCAGACGGTGGATTCGGTGTCGCTGGAGAAATTCGCGTCCGCAGAAGGCGAGAAGTACGCATTCGTCTTCGGAAACGAGGTGGACGGAGTGTCGCAGGAGGTGGTGGACGAGTCGGATTTCGTGTTGGAGATTCCGCAGTTCGGCACCAAGCATTCCCTTAATGTCAGCGTGTCGGTAGGAGTGGTATTGTGGCAGGCGCGTCGCTTCTGACAATTTGTCAGTGGTATGGACATTGCACTGATTATGGTCGAAGCCTGATTGGCAAATAAAGATTAAAAAATATATTATTATGATTAGACCATTAGCAGATCGTGTTCTTGTAGAGCCTCAGGAGGCTCAGACAAAGACAGTTTCCGGAATCTATATCCCGGATTCAGCACAGGAAAAACCACAGCAGGGTACTGTAATCGCCGTAGGTTCAGGTAAAAAGGACGAGCCTATGGAGGTGAAGGAGGGCGATGTAGTCCTTTATGGCAAATATGCAGGTACCGAGGTTACCGTGAATGATAAGAAATACCTCATCGTTAAACAGTCTGACATTTTAGCTATTCTGTAAGTATTATGGCAAAGGAAATTCAATTCGATGTAGATGTTCGCTCCAAGATGAAGAGCGGCGTCGATGCGCTTGCTAACGCAGTTAAGGTCACACTTGGTCCTAAGGGACGTAATGTGGTTATAGATAAGAAATATGGTGCTCCTCAAGTTACAAAGGACGGTGTTACCGTAGCTAAGGAGATCGAACTCGAAGATAGATTCGAGAATATGGGTGCTCAGATGGTTAAGGAAGTGGCTTCCAAGACTAACGAGCAGGCCGGTGACGGTACTACGACCGCGACCGTATTGGCCCAGGCCATCATCAATGTAGGTTTAAAGAATGTTACCGCCGGAGCTAATCCTCTGGATTTGAAGCGTGGTATCGACAAGGCAGTGGCTACTGTAGTGGATGATTTGCGTAAACGCAGCCACGAGGTAGGCGACGACTTCTCGAAGGTGGAGCAGGTAGGTACCATCTCTGCGAACAACGATGCTTATATAGGTAAGCTTATCGCCGACGCCATGTCTAAGGTTAAGAAAGACGGCGTGATTACCGTAGAGGAAGCCAAGGGTACGGATACCGAAGTTAAGGTGGTAGAGGGTATGCAGTTCGATCGTGGTTACATCTCTCCATACTTTATGACTAACTCCGATAAGATGGAAGCAGAGCTTAACAACCCTCTTATCTTGGTTACTGATAGAAAGATAAGCTCTATGAAGGACCTTCTTCCTATTCTTGAGCCTATCGCTAGGGAAGGAAAGGAACTCCTTATCATCGCGGAAGACGTAGACGGCGAGGCTCTTACCACGCTGGTTGTGAACCGTCTTCGTGGCGCGCTCAAGGTGGCTGCCGTAAAGGCTCCTGGCTTCGGTGATCGTCGTAAGGAGATGCTTCAGGATATCGCTACCCTTACAGGTGCGGTGGTAGTTAGCGAGGAGAGAGGTTTCACTCTTGAGAACACTACTCCTGACATGTTAGGTAAGGCCGAGAAGGTTACCATTACTAAGGAGAACACTACTATAGTAGGTGGTGCAGGTAATAAGGAAGACATTCAGGACCGTGTAAATCTTATCCGTTCTCAGATAGAGGTCACTACCAGCGAATACGATAAGGAGAAGTTGAAGGAGCGTCTCGGAAAGCTCTCAGGTGGTGTGGCAGTTCTTTATGTAGGTGCTACTACCGAGGTCGAGATGAAAGAGAAGAAGGATAGGGTAGAGGATGCGCTTAACGCTACTCGTGCCGCAGTGGAGGAAGGTTACCTTCCTGGTGGTGGCGTCGCATACATCCGTGCCATTTCTGCGCTCGAAGGTCTTAAGGGTGATAACGAGGATGAGACTACCGGTATTAGAATCGTGGCTAGAGCCATCGAGGAGCCTCTTCGTCAGATCGCGCTTAACGCCGGAGTCGATGGTAGCGTGATTATCCAGAAGATTAAGGAGGGTACAGGTGACTACGGTTATAACGCTCGCACCTCAGAGTTCGTAAATATGTACGATGCCGGTGTGATCGACCCTACTAAAGTGGCTCGTGTAGCATTGGAGAATGCGGCATCCGTAGCAGGTATGTTCCTTACCACAGAGTGTGGAATAGTGGATATTCCTGAGCCTCAGGCAGCTGCGCCTGCTATGCCTCAGGGTGGAATGATGTAATATTGAAAATATTTTAAAATTTTCTTAAAAAATTTTGGTATTATCAAATTAATTACTACCTTTGCAATCCCGTTTGAAACGAACGGGA
>ENA-UEQL01000026-UEQL01000026.1-human-gut-metagenome-genome-assembly--contig:-NODE-26-length-68207-cov-8.009658_pt1 | contig 68207 bp, 50 predicted proteins | sample MGYA00242905_ERZ507926 | MGnify/ENA primary metagenome ERZ507926 (study PRJEB26167, sample SAMN06115531) | human gut metagenome | host: Homo sapiens | place: China:Henan | collected 2015-09-09 | study...
AACTTTGCGGCGGGCGGCGTGGCTACTCCCGCTGACGCGTCGCTGATGATGCAGCTGGGTGCCGAGGGTGTGTTCGTCGGTTCCGGTATCTTCAAATCCGGCAACCCCGAAAAACGCGCCGCCGCGATCGTGAAAGCGGTGACCAATTTTGAGGATGCCGACCTGATCGCCGAGCTGTCGGAGGATCTGGGCGAAGCGATGGTGGGCATCAACGAGCAGGAAATCGAACTGCTGATGGCGGAAAGAGGAAAATAATTTTTCGCTATTTCACACGAAAGGAGCGGCGGCATGGCCTTTTCCGAAGAGCAACTGGAACGGTATTCCCGCCACTTTGTGCTATCCGAGCTGGGCGTGGCAGGGCAGCAAAAGCTGCTGCACAGCCGGGTGCTGGTGATCGGCGCGGGAGCGCTGGGATCGGCAGCCTCGCTGTATCTGGCTGCCGCCGGTGTGGGGTGTCTGGGCATTGCCGATTATGATCGGGTGGAGCTGTCCAATTTGCAGCGGCAGATTTTGCATCGCACCGATCGGGTGGGTGAACGCAAGGTGGATTCCGCCCGACAGACGCTGCAGGCGCTGAACCCGGATGTCACCGTGCTGCCGCTGGCGCAGCGAATCACACCGGATAATATCACCGGTATCCTCGCCGACTACGACTTTGTGGTGGACGCGACCGACCGGTTTGAAACCAAGTTTTTGATCAACGATGCGTGCGTGCTGGGGCACAAGCCCTTTGTCCATGCGGGCATCGTCCGCTTTGCGGGACAGGCGATGACCTATGTTCCCGGACGGGGACCGTGTCTGCGCTGTCTGCTGGAGGATGTGCCCCCGAACACCGTCACCTGTGCGCAGGCGGGCGTGTTGGGGGCAGCCACCGGCGTGCTGGGCAGTATTCAGGCGCTGGAGGCAATCAAGTATCTGACTGTCATCGGCGAGCTGCTGACCGGGCGGGTGCTGTATTTTGACGGGCTTACTATGCAAACGCGGGTCAGCCGGTTCCCCCACCCCGCGCCGGATTGTCGGGTGTGCGGCGAACATCCCACCATTCGCGACGTGGCGGAAAACCGCGCCGAATACGAGGTGGCGGGCTGCGCCCGCTGAGAGGAGGGCGCGCATGGACGAAGCCCGCGAGATGAATATTAACGACTATTTGCAGCAGCGGTTTGACAACGATCTGCTGGTAGATGTTCGCGACGCGATGGTGTTCGACTGCGGCAGCATCCCCGGTGCGGTCAACGTGCCGCTGGCGGAGATCCGGCGGCTGTATCAGCTGCCGCGCGACAAAAAGATCTGCGTATTTTGCCAGTCCGGCGAGATCAGCCGGAACATGACCGAGCTGCTGCTGGACGCGGGGTACGACGCGTATCACCTGTCCGGCGGCTATCGCGACTATCTGCGCGCGCAGATCGCCAAGGAGATGGACACATGAGATTTTCTTCGGTACTCACCCTCGCCGATGCCGCCGAGCTGAAAGCGGCAGCCACGGCACAATGCGCCGCCACGCTGCATTTTCACGATGCGTGCGGCGGACAATCCTTTTCGCTGGATGCCCCCGCCACGCCGGAGTTGCGCGAGCTGGTGACACAGTTTGCCGCGCAAAAAGGCGGACGCGCGGTGTTTGACGACGACGGCTTGTCCTTTCGCGTGGTTCACCGCGACTAAAGGAGAGGCGTATGCAAAACGAATTTTCCCGCACCCGGCTGCTGCTGGGAAGCGAGGCAATGGACACGCTGGCGGGCGCACGGGTAGCCGTATTCGGCATTGGCGGTGTGGGCGGTTACACGGTGGAAGCGCTGGCACGCAGCGGCGTGGGCGCGTTGGATCTGATCGACGACGACCGCGTTTGCCCCACCAACATCAACCGCCAAATCATCGCCACCCACAGCACGCTGGGGCGTTACAAGGTGGATGTGGCTGCCGAGCGGGTGGCGGACATCAACCCGCACGCGGTGGTGCGCACCTACAAGGCATTTTACACCCCCGACACCGCGCACCAATTTGATCTGGCGGCATATGATTATATTGTGGATGCGATCGACACGGTGACCGGCAAGCTGGAGCTGGCGCAGCGCGCGGCAGCGGCGGGCACCCCGCTCATCAGCTCGATGGGCGCAGGCAACAAACTGGACCCCACCGCGTTCGAGGTAGCGGACATCAGCAAAACCTCGGTTTGTCCGCTCGCCAAGGTGATGCGGAAAGAGCTGAAAAAGCGCGGCATCGCCCATTTGAAGGTGGTTTATTCCAAGGAGCCGCCGCTCACCCCGGTGGGGGATGCAGGCGATGACCAAAACGGCTCGGTGCGCACCGGTCAACGCCGCCAGACCCCGGGCAGCACCGCGTTTGTGCCCTCGGTGGTGGGGCTGATCATCGCGGGCGAGGTCATCAAGGACCTCACCCACACGCACACCCCCGCGTAAACAGATTTTTCCATCAAGGGCAGGAGGGCTGACCATGCTGGCGTTTTTGAAAGCCTACGGCGTGACCATATTGCTGGCGGTGCTGATCGCGGCGCTGCTGTTTTTCGCGATTCGCTACACGCTGCGCCACCGGCACGACGGGTGCGGCGGATGCAGCCATTGCCCCCACGCTGGTGGCTGTCACCGGCAGCATACCGACCATTCCTGACTGTGCGCGTACCGTTTGCCTTCCCGATTTCATCGTCGGGGAGGCTTTTTGTTTTGTAGAATATTGTGCTAGTTTTTTACAAGATACTGCTATCATTTGGGCGGGCAGGGTGCTATACTGAAAGCGGAAAACAGGAGCAGTTTTCCACCGAAAGGAGAGAAAACGGATATGCGTTCAACATGGAAAAAAGTGTTGTCCACTGCATTGTCGCTGTCGCTGTGCGGCTGCGCCATGCTGCCGGCCATGTCCGGCACCGTCAGCGCCGCGGCGAAAATCAAAATCGCCTGCGTTGGCGACAGCATCACCGCCGGGTCGCACGCCTCCGGCGCCGCCTTTTATTATCCCACCCAGCTGCAGCAGCTGTTGGGCGACGGATACGAGGTGAAAAATTTTGGCGTGTCGGGCTGTACGCTGATGAATAGCGGCGATCAGCCTTACCAACAGGACACCCATTACAAAGAGAGCCAATCCTTCGCACCGGATTATGTGATCCTGATGCTGGGCACCAACGATGCCAAAACCAGCAACTGGACCCACAAAGCGGATTTTGAAACGGATATGAAAGCGATGATCCAGTCCTATCAGTCGCTGGCGTCCCACCCGACCGTGGTCGTAGCAACCTCGCCGACGGTCGGCGCCACCAACATCGGCATCAGCGATGCGGTGGTGACCGGCGAAGTGGCACCGCTGCAGAAAAAAGTGGCGGCGGAGATGAACTGCCCGGTCATCGACATCAACGCTCTAACCAAAAACGCCCCCCAAAACTACGCGGATGGTATTCATCCGAACGATGCAGGCTACACCGCCATGGCGAAAATGATGGCGGAGGGACTGCAAGGCGTGTGGTCGGCTGCTATCACCCGCTTTGCGGTAAACGGCGCGGTCGGCACCATTGACGATGCCGCGAACACCATCACGGTGCTGGTGCCCGCCAATACGGCGCGCACCGCGCTGACACCGGATATCACCGTGGCGAACGGTGCCAAGCTGGACAAATCCGGCACGCAGAATTTCACGAAACCGGTGACCTACACCGTCACCGCGCCGGACGGCAAGACCAGCAAGACCTACACCGTGACGGTGAAAAACCGCGATAAGATCAAAATCGCCTGCATCGGCGACAGCGTTACCGTCGGCGTGGGCAATTCGGGCGGTAAATCCTATCCCGACCAGCTGGAGCAGATGCTGGGCAGCCGCTATTATGAGGTGAAAAACTTCGGTGTGAGCGGTTCGGCGGCGCAAAACAACGCCCACGACCAGAGCCCCGTCGGCGAAACCGCCCATTTCGGCTATCGCACCGCCGAGCTGTTCCCCATCACCCCCGATTGGATGGACAACAGCCGGGTGGTGATCGACAGCGGTGTGGATTTGAACGGCAACCCGGTAACGGTGGACAAATTCTGGGATGCCGACACCGGCAAATACTGGGCGAAAGAATACACCGTGTACCAGCAAAGCCAGCTGTACCGCGCGGACGTCTACATCATCTCGATGGGCGGCAACGACGCCAAGCCCTGTAACCAGGGAGAGGACAACACCTTTGAGCAGGATTATGTCGATCTGATCCGGGAATACTGCGATCTGCCGTGGCATCCGCTGGTGATTGTCAGCACCTCACCCGCCATGGTGGAGGGGACTGTCGTGTCCAAAACCATGGATGAGGTGATCGTGCCGTATCAGCGCAAAGCCATCGCTGAGCTGGGGCTGCCGATGGTGGACAGCTACGGCGCTACCGTTGTCGGGCGGGATCGCTTCTTTATTGAGGACGGCGAGCATCTGAACGATGCCGGGTATGAAGCCGTCGCCAAAGTGATGAAACCGGTGGTGCAAAGCACACTGGCGCAGTTGAACGCGTTCAGCGTGGACAACGGCGCTAACCGCACCGCGACCGCCGGGGTGATCGACCAGTCAGCGAACACCGTGTCGCTGACGGTGCCCGCCGGGGTAAACATCAACGCGCTCACCCCCACTCTCTCGTTGGAGCCGGGCGCGACCTACACCCCCACCGGCGCGCAGAATTTCATACGGCCGGTGACCTACACCATCACCGGCGCGGACGGTTCCACCCGCGCCTACAAAGTAACGGTGAAGCAGCTGCCCAAGTGCAAGATCGCCTGCGTCGGCGACAGCTTGGCGGTCGAGCCCGAATTCCTTGCCGATTTGGAGAGCTTTTTGGGCGGCGGCTATGACATCGGTCGGTTTGGTGTGAACAGCACCACCGTTCAGATCGACGGTCAAAAGGAAACCGGCGACAAACGCGGTGCCTACATTTACCACCCCGAATATCAGCAGAGTTTGGAGTATAATCCCGATGTGGTGCTGTTGCTGATGGGTTCCAACGACTCGAAGCAAGGCGCCGGCAAAACCCAAAGCGGGTACGATCTGGTGACCAACTGGAAAGCCGGCAGCGCCCAAAATTATGAGCGCGATCTCACCGCGCTGATCACCTCGTATCAGGACATCGGCGCGACGGTGATCCTCGCCACTGCCCCCTCCGGGATAGAAACGCCGGATAACTGGGGCGTGAAGCCGGACATCGTCAACAACCAGATCGTGCCGATCCAACGCAAGGTGGCGGACAAGACCGGATGCTTCCTGGTGGACTTTAACGCGGCGACCAAGGGTCACGAAAGCGAGCTGCTGAGCGGCGACGGCGACCATCCCAATTTTGAGGGCTACTATCTGCTCGCCGGCATGTATTATACCAATATCCAGGACTATACAGCGGCGATCAACGGGTTTGCCATTGACAACCACACCGGTGTTATCAGCCAAGTGGACAAGACCGTTCATGTGACCGTGCCGGACGGCACCGATCTGACCGCGCTGACCCCGGCGGTCACGCTGGCGGCGGGCGCGCAATGCGACCGCGCGGGCACCCAGAATTTCGGCCGACCGCTCACCTACACCGTGACCAGCGCAGGCGGCTGGGTATCCGCCTACACCGTGGCGGTCACCTCTCCCTCGGGCGTGACCCTGTCCAAAATTGAGATGCAAACCCCGCCGGACAAGACGACTTATCTGGTGGGCGACCGGTTGGATACCACCGGCGCTGCCATTCTTGCCACCTACACCGACGGCACCCAAAAGGAAGTGCCGGTGACGGCGGATATGGTGAGCGGCTACGACTGGCTGAAGGCCGCTAAGCAAACGCTCACCGTAAGCTTCGAGGGCAAGACCACCACCTTTACCGTGCAGGTCAACCCCTACGGCTTACTCGGCAGTTTCTCCGCGATGAGCGGCAAATTCCGGGTGTTGAACAACGGCGACAGCTTGCTGTACGCCGACTGGAAATGGGCGGATCAGGAAAAAATCGACCTGTCCGGTTACGGCGACCGCTCCACCCTCAGCTTGGAGCTGGACATCGCATTTGGTTCCAGTCAGAATGTGGATACCGCCAAAATGTGCCGTGAGCTGGTCATCAAGCTGCGCTCCGACGAATTGGACGGCGAAAACAACTGCGGCTGGAATCTGAACCCGCAGACCCAATTCGCGGGACAATCGGCGTTTCATGTGTCCATTCCGCTGAACAAAACGCCCACCAACAAAACCGGCAATATGGATTGGGCAACCACCGGCCGCATCATCATCCAAGGCTTTATGCCGGACAGCTATGCGCCCAATTCCATCGACCACTACATGGATATTTCCAACGTGTATATTGTGGATAACAGCCAGAAGCCGGACACCTCCACCGTGGATCTGGCGGAGCTAAACGCTGCGATCGCCGCCACCGATACGGTGGACGAGCTGTCGATGTATACGCCCGAAACCGCGAAAGCCTTTGAACAGTCGCTGACGCTCGCCAAAGCGTATCTCAGCAATCCCTACGCCACGCAGGAAGCGGTGGACACAGCGGCGAGCGAGCTGACCGCTGCACAGCAGGCGCTGACAGCCAAGACGATCCTCTCCGGCGATGTGGACGAAAATGGCCGCATTGACGCGGTGGACGCGTTGCTGACGCTGCAAGCCGCCGCCCAAAAGGTGACGCTCACCAAAGCGCAGACCATTGCCGCTGATGTAGACGGCGAAGCGGGTGTGAGCGCAGCGGATGCGTTGCTCATTTTGAAACGCGCTACCGGCGCGATCGGCACCTTCCCCGGCGAAAAAGCATAACTTTCTTTCCATAGCATCCATTCTTTGATGAATCCTGCCCTTGCCGTTCGTGGCGAGGGCAGGATTTTATTTTTACAAGATTGTGCTAATTTCGTATAAGATATTCCTATTCTTCCCGCCGAAATCGTGCTACACTTTACATGGAAACCGTATAGGTTTTGAAAAGGAAGGGAGAGAACGATTCGATGCGTTCAACATGGAAGAAACTAGTATCCACCGCCCTGTCGCTGGCGTTGTGTGGCACCGCTGTGCTGCCGATGTTCAGCGGCACCGCCAGCGCCGAGGCAAAAATCAAAATCGCCTGCGTTGGCGACAGCATCACTGCCGGTGTCGGCAGTCAAAACGGCCAATCCTATCCCACCCAGCTGCAAGCGTTGCTGGGCAGCAAGTACGAGGTGAAAAACTTCGGCTACAGCGGCTCCACTGCACAGGATGACGGCGTGGACGGCACCAGCCCGCATGGCTATCGTACCACCGCCGGTTATTACCAAAACAGCTTGAATTACGGCGCCGATATCGTCATCATCATGCTCGGCACCAACGATTCTAAGGATGCCAACTGGAAAGGCGGTGCCAACCACTATGAGCGCGATCTGCGCGCGCTGATCGACGATTACCGCACGCAGCCGCAGCAGCCGACGGTGCTGATTGCCACCTCCCCCACCGTGAAATCCACCAGCTGGACCATCAACGATGCGGTCGTCACCGGTGAAATTGCGCCGTTGCAGCGCCGCGTCGCCGCGGAACTGGGGCTGGGGCTGATCGACATGAACGAGGTAACCAAAGGACACCCCGACTACTACAGCGACGGCGTGCATCTGAACAACGACGGCTACGCCGTGGCAGCGGCTGCGATGCAAAAAGGTGTGCAGCAAGCGGTCACCCGGATTCGTCGGTTTGCCGTGTCAAACGCCACCGATCGCGCCGACACCAACGCCGCATCAAAAATGAAAATCGCCTGCGTCGGCGACAGCATCACCGCTGTGTCTGTGGACAGCAATGGTGTACGGCACAGCTATATTCCTTATTTGCAAGAGTCGCTGGGCGACAACTATGAAGTAGGCAACTTTGGCAATTCCGGCAAAACGCTTCTAAAAGACAGTGCCAACGGTAACGGTTATACACTGACCGATACGTACCAGAAAAGTTTGGCGTTTAAGCCGGATATAGTGACCATTATGCTGGGCACCAACGATTCCAAGGCCGAAAACTGGACACGCCTTGGTGATCAATACGAACGGGAGTTGCGCGCATTGGTGCAGACATATCGCGACTTGCCCTCTCATCCGGTCGTGTATCTGGCCACCTCCCCCACGGCTCATTCCACCGCCCACGGGATTCAAGAAACGGTTTTGCACAACGAGATTGCACCCCTTCAGCGCAAGGTTGCCGCCGATTTGGGCTGTCCGTTGGTCGAGGTGCACAACGCCACCAAGGATGCCGCGGATAAATTTTGGGACGGCATTCACCCCACCGAGGACGGTTGCGTGCTGTTAGGCAGCATTTTTGCCGAAAAAATCAAAAATAAGGTCACCGGTGTGATTGACGAGAACGCCAGCACCATCGCGCTGACGCTGGCACCCGGCACCAATCTGACCGCGCTTGCCCCCACCCTGACTCTGGCAAAGGGCGCGACCTACACCCCCACCGGCGCACAGGATTTCACCAAGCCGGTGACCTACACCGTCACCGCTGCCGACGGCACCACCACCCGCGCCTACACCGTGACGGCGAAGGTGCTGCCGAATGTGAAGATCGCCTGCGTCGGCGACAGCATGACCCAAGCCGAAACCTACCCGAACGCGCTGGAAGCTGCCTTGGGTAACGGGTATGAAGTTGGTCGCTTTGGCCGCAACAGCACCACAGCGCAGCAGGATGGACTCAAGGAAAATGGCGCCAACCCCGTATCCGGCGCGTACATCAACAGCGACCAATACAAGCCCAGCCTGGCGTTTGGCGCCAACATCGTGGTTATTATGATCGGCGCCAACGATTCCAAGCAGGGCGATGGACAAACCTACAACGGGCACAAGCTGGTGACCAACTGGAAAGCCGACAGCCCGCAAAACTACGAGCGCGACCTGAAGGCGCTGGTCAAATCCTATCAGGATCTGGACACCCACCCCACCATTATCTTGGCGACCTCGCCCTCCGGCTACGCCACGCCGGGCAACTGGGCGGCGCGGCCGGAAATTGTCAATGCCGAAATCACCCCCATCCAGCGCAAGGTGGCGGCGGATATGGGTTGCTTCCTCGTGGACTTTAACAAAATGACCCAAGGCAAAGAGTCCACGTATATCGGCGGCGATGGGCTGCATCCCAACACCGCCGGCTATCAGCTGCTGGCGCACGAAGTGTACAAGTGTGTGCAAGGCGTGCAGGCGGCGATCACCAGCTTCTCCATCGGTGAGTATCCCGCGGTGATCAGCCAGATCGACAAAACGATTCATGTCACCGTGCCGGACGGCACCGATCTGACCGCGCTCACCCCCACCCTGACGCTGTCTGATGGCGCGCAGTGCAACCGCACCGGTGCCCAGAATTTTAGCGCGCCGCTCACCTACACCGTGACCGGTGCGAACGGCTGGGTCACCGACTATGCTGTGTCGGTAACCTCCCCCTCCGGCGTGGCGGTGTATAAGCTGGAAATGAAGAGCCAGCCGGAAAAAACCACCTATCTGCTGGGCGAGGCATTGGACACCACCGGTGCCGCGATCGACGCGATCTACACCGACGGCACACGCAAGACTGTAGCGGTAACCGCCGATATGGTGAGCGGTTACGACTGGTTAAGCGCCACCAAGCAGGAGCTGACCGTAAGCTACGAGGGCAAAACCACCACCTTTACCGTGCAGGTCAATCCCTATGGATTGCTGGGCACCTTCTCCACGATGAGCGGCAAACACACCGTATTGAAGGACGGCGAAGGATATCTGTATGCCAACTGGAAAAACGCCGACACCCCAACGATCGACCTGTCCGGTTACGGCGACCGCTCCACGGTGCAGCTGGAGCTGGATATACAGTTTGATTCGGAAAATCCGGATGTGGACCCCGCCAAGATGTGGCAAGGGCTGACGGTCAAGCTGCGTTCCGCCGAGGTGAAGGATAAAGAAGGCGACCCCGATCTGAAAATCAACGGCGGCAACTACGATTCCAACTCCGAACACAACTATGGTTGGGATTTGAAAGTCGGCTCGCTGAACAAAACCGACCCGCTGGGCAACCAATCGGCGGTGCAGTTCACCTCTGTCGACGGCGGCAAAACGGTGCATATTGCCATCCCGCTGAATACCCGCCAAACCAACAAGCGCGGTCTTATGGACTGGGCAACGGTGAACCGCATTATCGTCACCAGTCCCCTGTACAACGAGTACAAAACCGGTTCGATCCAGCACAGCATGAGCATCTCCAATGTGCGGATCGTGGACACCACCCAAACGCCCGCTACGCCGGATGTGACCGCGCTGCAAGCCGCGGTGGACACGGCGAATGCAATCGACGATTTCTCGCTGTATACCCCCGAAAGCGTGAAAACCTTTGAGCAGGCGCTGACGCTCGCCAAAGCGTATCTCAGCAACCCCTACGCCACGCAGGAAGCGGTGAACGCAGCGGCGAGCGAGCTGACCGCTGCGCAGCAGGCGCTGGCAGCCAAAGCCATCACCTCCGGCGATGTGGACGAAAATGGCCGCATTGACACGGTGGACGCGCTGCTGACGCTGCAAGCTGCCGCCGACAAGGTGACGCTCACCAAAGCGCAGACCATTGCCGCCGATGTAGACGGCGAAGCGGGTGTGAGCGCAGCGGATGCGCTGCTCATTTTGAAACGCGCTACCGGCGCGATTGACACCTTCCCCGGCGAAAAAGCGTAATTGTTCCAAGCCAACCTCCCCGCTGTTGCCCGATGGGTAACGGCGGGGATTTCCTTTATAAGATTGTGCTATATTTATATCAGAAAATGCTATCTATTTTGACTGAATCGTGCTATACTTTGGTTGGAGAAAGTGCTGCAAGGCACTGAAAGGAGAGATAATCTATGCGCGTTCCCTGGAGAAAAGTTGTATCCACTATTTTATCGCTGTCGCTGTGCGGCTGTGCGATGCTGCCGGCGATGACCGGCACCGTCAGCGCCGCGACAAAAATCAAGATCGCCTGTGTCGGCGACAGCATCACCGCCGGTTCGCAAGCGTCCAGCGCGGCGTTCCATTATCCCACCCAGCTGCAGCAGCTGTTGGGCGACGGATACGAGGTGAAGAATTTTGGTGTGTCCGGCCGCACGCTGATGAGCAGCGGCGACAACCCCTATGTAAAAGAAAAGCAATACACCGACAGCCAGAATTTCGCACCGGATTATGTGATCCTGATGCTGGGCACCAACGATGCCAAAACCAGCAACTGGACCCACAAAGCGGATTTTGAAGCGGATATGAAAGCGATGATCACGGCTTACCGTGCGCTCGCGTCCCACCCGACGGTGATCGTGGCGACCTCGCCGACGGTCGGTGCCACCAACATCACCATTGCCGACGCGGTGGTGACCGGCGAAGTGGTGCCGCTGCAGAAAAAAGTGGCGGCGGAAATGGGCTGCCCGGTCATCGATATCAACGCGCTGACCAAAAACGCGCCTCAAAATTATGCCGACGGTATCCACCCGAACGATGCGGGCTACACCGCCATGGCGAAGATGATGTATGAGGGGCTGCAGGGTGTGTGGTCGGCTGCCATCACCCGCTTTGTGGTGAAAGGCGCGGTCGGCACCATCGACGATACCGCAAGCACCATCACCGTGCTGGTGCCCGCCGACACGGCGCTCACCGCGCTGACGCCGGATATCACGGTAGCGAACGGTGCGAAGCTGGACAAATCCGGCGCGCAAAATTTCACGAAACCGGTGACCTACACCGTCACCTCGCCGGACGGTAAGGCCAGCAAGACCTACACCGTGACGGTGAAAAATCGCGATAAGATCAAAATTGCCTGCATCGGTGACAGCGTCACCGTTGGCGTGGGCGGCACCTCTTACCCCACCCAACTGCAAGCCAAGTTAGGCAGCCGTTACGAAGTCACCAACTTCGGTATGAGCGGTTCGACCGCCCAGAACAACGGTCACAACGAATCGGCGGCGGACAAAGCCCATTACGGCTATCGCACTGCCGAGCTGTATCCCATCACCCCCAACTGGATGGATGCCAATCGCGTGGTGATCGACAGCGGCGTGGACGCGGACGGCAACCCGGTGACGGTGGAAAAATACTGGGATGCCGAAACGGGCAAATACTGGGCAAAGGATTACACCGTGTATCAGCAAAGCCAGCTGTACCACGCGGATATGTACATCATCGCCATCGGCGGCAACGACGCCAAGCGCTGCAACTGGACCGCGGATAACACTTTCCGCGAGGATTACCGCGCGCTGATCGAAGAATACCAGAACCTGCCGTGGCACCCGCTGGTGCTCATCGGCACCTCCCCCGCCATGGCCGGACATGTCAACTTTGACAACGACGCGCTGGAAAACGAGATTGTGCCCTGCCAGCGCCAGACGGCGGCGGAACTCGGCTTGCCGTTTGCGGAAACCTATCTGCCGACCAAAGCCGGTGCCAAGGATTATTTCATCGAGGACGGTGTGCATCTGAACACCACCGGTTACGGCGTGATCGCCTCGGTGTATGACTCCGTCGTGCGCGACGCGTTCGCACAGCTGAACGCATTCAGCGTGGATAACGGCGCCAACCGCGCGGCGACCGCCGGTGTGATCGACCAGACGGCGAACACCGTGTCACTGACTCTGCCCGCGGGCACCGACATCACCACGCTGACCCCTGCTTTGTCGCTGGAGCCGGGCGCAAGCTACACCCCCACCGGAGCACAGAATTTCACAAAACCGGTGACCTACACCATCACTGGCGCAAACGGTTCCACCCGCGCGTACACCGTAACGGTGAACCAGCTGCCCCGCGTGAAGGTCGCCTGTGTCGGCGACAGCCTGACCGCGCAGGAGGTGTATCCGAAGCAGCTGGAAGAATTTTTGGGCGACGGCTACGAAGTCGGTCATTTCGGTGTCAACAGCACCACCGCCCAAAAGGACGGCCTTAAAGAAAACGGCGACAATCCGGTTTCCGGCGCGTATATCAATCATCCGCAATATCAGCAGAGCCTGGACTTCAAGCCGGATATTGTACTGTTGACGCTGGGCTCCAACGACTCGAAACAGGGCGTCGGCAGCCAGAGCGGGCACAAGCTGGTGACCAACTGGAAAGCCGACAGCCCGCAAAATTACGAGCGCGACTTGAAAGAGCTGATCGCGTCCTACCAGGCGATCGGCGCCACGGTGATCTTCGGCACCTCGCCCTCCGGCTATCTCACCGCGGGCAACTGGGGCGCCAAGCCGGATATTGTCAACAACCAGATTGCACCGATCCAGCGCAAGGTGGCGGCGGAAATGGGCTGTTTCCTGACCGATTTCAACAAGCTGACCCAAGGCAAAGAGACCGCATTGATTGGCGGCGACGGATTGCATCCCAATTTTAACGGCTACTATCTGCTCGCCAGCCAGCATTACATCAACATTCAAAACGTGCAGGCGGCGATCACCGGTTTTGCGGTCAACGGCCAGACCGGCCGCATCAACCAGATCGATAAAGAGATTCACACCATTGTGCCGGACGGCACCGATCTGACCGCGTTGACCCCCACGGTCACGCTGGCGGAGGGCGCACAATGCGACCGCGCGGGCAAGCAAAATTTCGGTCAGCCGCTCCCCTACACGGTGACCAGTGCGGGCGGTTGGGTATCCACCTACACTGTGACGGTCACCTCCCCCTCGGGCGTGACGCTGTCCAAAATCGAGATGCAGACCCTGCCGAACAAGGCCACCTATCTGCTGGGTGACCGGTTGGACACCACCGGCGCGACCGTTCTCGCCACCTACACCGACGGTACCCAAAAGGAGGTGCCGGTGACCAACGATATGGTGAGCGGATACGACTGGCTGAAAGCCGCCAAGCAGACGCTCACCGTGAGCTATGAAGGCAAAACCACCACCTTCACGGTGCAGGTGAATCCCTACGGATTGCTCGGCACCTTCTCCGCGATGAGCGGCAAGTTCCGGGTGCTGAAAAACGGCGACGGCTTGCTGTATGCCGACTGGAAATGGGCAGATCAAAACCCCATCGACTTGTCCGGTTACGGTGACCGCTCCACCCTCAGCTTGGAGCTGGACATCGCGTTTGGTTCGGACAACGAAGCCATCGACACGACCGCCATGTGGAGCCAACTGGTCATCAAGCTGCGTTCCGCCGAGCTGAACGGCGAAAACAACTGCGGTTGGAACCTGTTCTCCAGCAATATGGATCCCACGATCATTTCCGGCGACAAACAAAAGCTCCATGTGTCCATTCCGCTGAACAAAACGCCCACCAACAAAACCGGCAATATGGACTGGGCGACCACCGGCCGCATCATTATCCAAGGCTTTATGTTCGATAACTACAAAACCAACTCCATCGACCACTATATGGATATTGCCAATGTGTATATCGTGGACAACAGCCAGAAACCGGATACCTCAAATGTGGATTTGGCGGAACTGAACGCCGCGATCGCCGCCGCCGATACGGTGGACGAACTGTCGATGTACACCCCCGAAACCGCGAAAGCCTTTGAGCAAACGCTGGCGCTCGCCAAAGCGTATCTCAACAACCCCTATGCTTCGCAGGAGGCAGTGAACGCAGCGGCGAGCGAGCTGACCGCTGCACAGCAGGCGCTGACGGTCAAGACGATCCTCTCCGGCGATGTGGACGAAAACGGTCGCATTGACGCGGTGGATGCGCTGCTGACGCTGCAAACCGCCGCCGAAAAGGTAACGCTCACCAAAGCACAGACCATTGCCGCCGATGTGGACGGCACCTCCGGCATAACCGCAGCGGATGCATTGCTCATTTTGAAACGCGCTACCGGCGCGATCGACACCTTTCCCGGTGCCAGAGCATAAACCGGACAAACGGTGACAATCTAACCATACCCGCGGGATACGCCACCGATGGCGTATCCCGCGTCTTTATTCGAACCAAAGGAGTGATGCCCCATGTCCACATTTTCGCTGATATATGAGGTGGTGCGGCAGATTCCGCCCGGAAAAGTCGCCACCTACGGCCAGATCGCCTGTATGGCGGGCAACCCGCGCTGGTCGCGGGTAGTGGGATATGCGCTGCATGTCAACCCCGATCCGGAGCATATTCCCTGTTTTCGGGTGGTGAACCGCAAGGGCGAGGTGTCGTCCGCCTTCGCGTTCGGTGGCGGCAATCGCCAGCGCGAGCTGCTGGCGGCAGAGGGAGTTCCCTTTTTGCCGGATGGGCGGGTGGATTTGTCCCGCTGCTGTTGGGACGGACGCTGACCGCATACTCTGCTATCCCGGCGGGCATACTAGACACAGTTTCAAACGAGGGGAGCTGTGTCAATGAATCGTCAAAAAATTCGCGTAGTACAATACGGCTGCGGCAAAATGAGCCGCTATATTCTGCGGTATCTGCACGAAAAGGGTGCCGAGATCGTGGGCGCAATCGATGTGGATCCCGCCATCGTCGGGCAAGATGTCGGGCTTTACGCCGGATTGGACGCGCCGCTGGGGATCACCATCGACAGCGATGCGGACAAGGTGCTGGACGGGTGCGACCCCGACATTGTGGTGATGACGCTGTTCAGCTTTATGCCGGATATGCAGCCGCATTTGGAGCGCTGCGCGCGGCGGGGACTGTCGGTCATCACCACCTGTGAGGAAGCCATTTACCCCTGGACTACCAGCGCTGCGCTGACCAACCGGCTGGACAAGCTGGCCAAAGAAACCGGCTGCACCATTGTGGGATCGGGGATGCAGGACATTTTCTGGATCAACCTGATCGGCTGTGTGGCGGGCGGGGTGCACCGCATTGACCGCATTGAGGGCGCGGTGAGCTATAATGTGGAGGATTACGGCCTGGCACTCGCCAAAGCGCACGGCGTGGGACTGACGGCGGAGGAATTTGAGCAGCAGCTCGCCCACCCCGCCACGCTGGAACCCAGCTATGTCTGGAACTCCAACGAAGCGCTGTGCAACCGGATGGGATGGAGCATCCGCGCGCAAACGCAGCGGTGCGTCCCCTATTTCCATCAGCAGGATGTGTATTCCGCCACGCTGGGCGAAACCATCCCCGCCGGGCGCTGCATCGGTATGAGCGCGGTGGTGACCACCGAAACCTTTCAAGGTCCGGTCATCGAAACCCAGTGCATCGGCAAGGTGTACGGCCCCGATGACGGCGATATGTGCGACTGGAAGATCGTTGGCGAACCGGACACCACCTTTTTCGTGCAAAAGCCCGCCACGGTGGAGCATACCTGCGCCACCATTGTCAACCGCATTCCCACCGTGCTGCGCGCACCGGCGGGCTATATCACCGCCGAAAAGCTGGACACGCTGGACTATCTCGCCTACCCGATGCGGCACGAGGACTGGTATTATTAAATGGGAATAGATAGCAGCAGGCGCCGCTCCCCCAAAAAGGGAGCGACGCCTGTTTTCTCTTTGCAATAGGATTATTGGCTAATATAGAGCAGCTTGGGCAGCACCAGCTGAATCCGCCCCTATTCAGCGGCGCGTTTGCCACCTTGGAACAAAGCGTTGAACACAAGGCTGGCGACCAGCATCGCCGCCGCTATGCCAATCCATCCAAACCCCATGGAATACAGCGGGAGCTTATGGAGCAGCTGCCCCACTACACCGAGGGGAATCTGCGCCTTGTCAAGAGCATAGAGTACGCTAACCACCGCCGTTCCCGCCACCGTCAAAGGATAGGCAAACCGGTTGTTTTTCCAAAGCCGGTGACTAAGCCCCAACAAAATCAGCACAATGGATACCGGATAAATCGCGTTCAACACCGGAATGGAAATATTCAAAATCATATTTAACCCCAGATTGCACACCAAAAAAGAGAAAAACACGAGGATACACACCCATTTTCGGTAGGACACCTTTTGAAAAAGGGTGGAGAAATATTGCGAAATGGAGTTGATAAGTCCCACGCAAGTGGTCAAACACGCCAATGTGAAGATGGCCGCCAGCAACACAGCGCCCACATTTCCGAATACCTGATACACAATGCAGCGCAGTGTCCAAGCACCGTTTTCCTGTACCTCATAGACACCGGAGCTGCACATACCCATATACGACAGCATGATATACACCAACGCCAAAATGGTTCCGGCGAAAACGCCAGCCAACACCGTATAGTGCATTTTACTCCGCTTCTCCTGCAGCCCAAAGGAACCAAGCGTTGTAGAAATTACCAGTCCGAAGTTCAAAGCGGCAATGGTATCCATGGTATTGTAGCCCTCGGAAAATCCCGTGAGAAAAGGCGCTTGCCGATAGGCTTCCTGTGCCGGAGCGATCTGCGTTTTGCCGCGAAACAGGAAACAGACAAACAACAGTGCCAACAGAAAAAGCAGCGCCGGGGTCAATCCCCGACCGATCCGGTCCACCAGCCGACCGGGATTTAGGCACAGCCACAAAGCAATCAGGAAAAACACCAGCGAATACACCGCCATCCAAAGAGCTGTGTTGGCACCCTTTGGCAAATAGGGTGCTACCGCCATCTCAAACGGAACAGATGCCGCACGGGGTATTCCCAATCCGGGACCTATGGAGAGATAAATCAGCAGCGTGAACACCAGCGCAAAGCGCTTACCTACCTGCTGCCCCAGTCGTTCCAAGCCATCAAATTGCGCCACCACTACCACGCCCAGCACCGGAAGGATAACCGCTGTTGCCAAAAATCCAGCCATGGCCGGAACGGTATGGGCCCCGGCGTTTTGTCCCAAAAACGGTGGAAAGATCAGGTTTCCCGCTCCAAAGAAAAGTGCAAACAGCATCACGCTAATAACCGCCATGTTCTTTTTTCCCAGTTTCATATACTTCTCCTTCCTTTTTAACACAAAAGGAAATTGACCCACAAGCCCGAAAAGACCTATGAGTCAATGGTTGGTGCGGGGGATGGGACTTGAACCCACACTCCGAAGAACCGGCTCCTAAGACCGGCGCGTCTGCCATTCCGCCACCCCCGCAGGTGACTTTATGTGCCCCAGTATACCACACCATGTGGTCAAATGCAACCGATTTGTACACGCAGCGTACTCGGCGGGGCAAAAGTGCCATATTAGTTTAGATAATACGCCCAGAACGCCCCCGAAATATTCAGCAAAATCCCCGCTATCTTTTGGTTGCCGGTCAAAACCACGCATGATATACTTAAAAAAGCGATATTTCAGTCAGATATTGCGCGTAAAGAAGGAGGAAAAGACATGCAAAAGAACAAGGGAGCCAGACGATCCATCGCCTGGCTCAGCAGTCTGTTGTTGCTGCTGACTATGCTGACGCCGTTTTCGGCGCTGGCGGACAGCAACACCGACGGCTATGAGGAGGTCTTGCGCTTTTCGGCGTTTGAAAAGACCTTTACATCCGGTCAGATCGGCGACAACATTTACGCCGACTGGACCAAAGGTGACCAAACGCCCAAAGATGTGACCGATGGGCACAAGATGAAAAACCTGCGGCTGCAGCTGAAATTCACGCTGACCCAGCCGGCGGGCAACAAGGAGATGTCCACCACCTGGAACAAGCTCGGCTATTTGAAGCTGCGGTCGAGCGATGATCCGGGCGAAAACAACTACGGTTGGATGGTATCCTCCAAATCCGGCAGTCCGATGCGGATGCATACCGGCGAAAACGAGCTGCTGATCCCGCTGCTGGACACCGCGAGCAACGATTACGAGTTGACCCGCACCGGCACGATGGATTGGACAAAAGTGGATCGCATCCTGTTTGTTCTGTCCGGCAAGGATATGAAAAAGGACGTGGCGGATCACAGTATGACCGTCACCTATGCCGCCATTGTGGATGTGGGCGAACAGCCGGATCCGGTGGAAACCGTTAGCATGCCGACGCTGTTTGCCAACAAGATGATGTTCCAGCAAAACCAGCCGATGAAGCTTTGGGGCAGCGGGAACACGGGCGAAAGCGTGGAAGTGGCGCTGTACAAACAAGGGGAAACCGCAGCGCTGCAAACCAAAACCGCCACGGTGGACGCAGACGGCAACTGGAGCTTGGAGCTGGACGGCCGCGCGGCGAGCTACCAAAAATACAACATCGCCGTATCGATGAAAGATGCCGCCGGCAAGGTGACCAAAAGCCGTACGCTGTCGGATGTGCTGATCGGCGAGGTATGGGTCGCGGCCGGTCAATCCAACATGGCGCTGCCGGTCAGCAACGACCTGTACGCGGACGAATACGCGGCAGCGGCGGACAACGACAACATCCGCCTGTTTTTGGAGCCGACGTATCCCACCGGTGAGAAAACCGAGCAGCCGCTGGAACCCGCCACCGATATTCCCGGTGCCTACTGGGGCACCGGCGCGGATGACGGCGATGTGATGGCGGTATCGTCGGTCGGCTACCACTTCGCGGTGGCGATGCAGAAAAAGCTGGATGTCCCGTTCGGACTGCTGTACACCCCCGTGGGCGGTTCGGTGATCGAAGCGTGGATCCCGCGCGATGCGATCGACAAGGACACCGAATACAAAGCCTTTTTGAAGAGCCGCAACAAATATTGCGACGAAAACAACTGGCCGGCACAGGGCAACCGGATGTCGACGCTGTACAACCAGAAGATCGGCGCGCTGACCGGCTACCATGTGGCGGGCACCATCTGGTACCAGGGCGAAAGCAACCAGGACGAGCCGGATATGTACGGTCACGCGCTGACGCTGATGCGCGACGCATGGAACGAGGTGTTCGGCTACACCACCGGCACCAACGATATGCCGTTTGTGTTCACCATGGTACAGCCGTGGATCACCCATCTGGAGGATCCCCAGTATCTGGCATATCTCGCCGAGGGTATGTATGACGGCTGGAAAGCCAACGAACAGCGCAACATGTCGATGATCACGCTGTATGATCTGCCGCTGTACTTCCTGGATCGCAACGGCAACTCGTCCGACCCCATCCACCCGCGCGACAAAAAGCCGGTGGGCGAGCGGTTTGCAACGGCGGCGTTCAACATGGTATACAATGACACGGCGACCGAATACACTGCACCGGTGTACCAAAGCCACAAGGCGGTGGATCTGGACGGCGACGGCATCAATGACGCCATCGATGTCACCTTTGACCATGTGGGCGACGGCTTGCAGGTCATCAACACCGCCTATACCGGCGCGTTCGGCGTGAGCCACGACGACGGTTTGGGCGTGATCAGCGAAACGGACGATCTCCACGGCTTCGCGATTGCCGGTACCGGCGGCGTGTATGTGGACGCCAAAGCAAAGATCACCGGCAAAAACACGGTGCGGGTTTGGAGCAATGGGCTGAAAAACCCCGCCAATGTCACCTATAACTTCTACACCTATTATACCGGCGGCAATCTGAAGAACTCCTCCGACATTCCGGCGGTGCCGTTCCGCACCGACCGCTCGGCGACCGCCAGCTACTTTAATGCGCAGGATTGGCGCTATGCGGACGCGAATGTGTGGACCTGCTTCCCCAAAGAGGTCAACGGCAACTCCCTGAACTGGGCAGATTTCCTGGATTCTTGGATCAGCGGAGCGATCTCCGGGGTCAAAGCGGATTGGTCGTATGACAAAGATGTGAAAGCCGAAGGCCGCGCCTCGGTCAAAGTGACCTACACGCCGGATGACAGCGGTGTGGTGGGCATTGGCCCGGTGATGGGACGGCTGAATGTCACCAACCAGTTTGACAACTTCGATACCATCGCTGTGGCGGTGAAAAACGCCGATGCGCGCGAAAAACAGCTGTCGCTGCTGCTGCGCGCGAGCGGCAAAACCTACACCGCGGCGCTGGTGAACAACTTTGAAGCCACCGACAAAACCACCGCGACGGTACCGGCTTCCGGCGATTTCGCCACCTACACCTTCAGTCTGCGGCATCTGACCGATGAAAACGGCAAGCTGCTGACCGATACCGATGCGCTGCTGCAAAACATCGAGCAGCTGCAGTTCACCTTTGCCGACGACAAAGCCGGCACCGTGTATGTGGACGATGTGCAGTTTGGTTTCCTGTACGACGCGAATGTAGACAAAACCGCGCTGCAGCGCGAGATGAACTGGGGCGTGAACGAGGCGCTGTACACGGCGGCATCGCTGGACGCGTACAAAGCCGCTCTGGAGCAGGCCGAGGCGGTAGCAAACGACCCGGTCGCGACCCAGAGCCAGGTCACCCGCATGGCGAAAACGCTGAAAGAAGCGCGTCTGTCGCTGGTGGAAACCCATGTGGTCACCACCTTCTCTGCGTTTGAGAAGACCTATGCTGTCGGCGATCGCGGCATGCAAAATCTGTACGCCGACTGGACCCAGTCGGATATTTCGCCGCTGGATCTGACCCAATACGATATGAGCCAGCTGCGGCTGCAGATCAAATTCACCCTGACCAAACCGGACGATATCCAAGAAACCGCCGATTTGTTCAACCATTACGGCTTTATCAAGCTGCGCTCGCTGGATACCCCGAGCGAGAACAACTACGGCTGGCAGTTCACCACCGCCGCCAACAACCCGATCAAGCTGCACAGCGGCGAAAACGAGCTGTCTATCCCGCTGGTCAACCAAAGCGGTGACGGATACACCGTTTTGCGCACCGGCAGCATGGATTGGTCGCAGGTCAACCGCATCATCATGATGATCAGCAACGATGTGATGAAAGGGCGCGACGGTGAATTCTCGCTGGAAATCACCGATGCGAAGATCGTCAATCTGGCAGAGGCTGCCCCCTATCGCACCAACCTGAAAAACCTGATCGACCAGTCGGTGGACACCACCGGCGATGAGCAGGCAGTGGCAGCGTATACCCGCGCCAAAGCCAGCGCCCAGACGGTGTATGACGACGAGATGGCGTCGCTCACCGCGATCGAAGCAGCTGCCTCGACCTTGAAAACCGCGATCGACGTGCTGAACGGCAAGAGCTTTACGGCGGCGGACAAATCCGCGCTGCAGGCTCTTGTGAACACCACGGTGGAGCAAAACAAATACACCGCTGCCAGCTATCGCGTGTATGCGAAAGCGCTCGCGGCAGCGAAAGCGGTGCTGGACAACGATTACGCCTCGCAGGCGGTTGTGGACGACGCACTGGATACGCTGCAGCAGGCGGTGGCCGGTTTGCTGGAAGCGCAGCCGGTGGACACCACCGAGCTGACGGCGCTGGTCAACGAAAATCTGGATTTGACACCGTATACCGACGCATCCGCGAACAACTATCGCGAAGCGCTGTCGGCCGGCCGTGCGGTACTGGAGGGCACCCCCTCGCAAGCACAGGTGGATAACGCCATCAAGGCGATCAAAGCCGCAAAAGAGGCGTTGAAAGAGAAGCAAAACGGTGATCCCACCGATATTCGCGTCACCTTCTCCGGCACCAACAACACCTATGACAAGCTGCTGTACGGCTGGCAGTTCTACACCGACTGGAAAGTGGGAGACGGGCTGTCTGCCTCCACCACGACGGGCGGCGGCGCAAACCTGTCGGGTACCGCCGCCAACGGCGCCAACCGCAACCTGTCGCTGCAGGTCGATGTGACCTTCAAAGCGCTGAAAGACGGCGTGGATCTCGCCACTAGCTGGAAACAGATGGGCCTGCGACTGCGTTCGTCGGCCATCAACGGCAGCAACAAGGAAGCGGATTTCTACATAGTGCGCCCGACCGATGTCACGATGGAAAACGGGTCGTTCCACCTGTCCATTCCGCTGTCTGAGATCAAAACCGCCAACATTGACTGGGCGGATGTGAAAGAGCTGAACGTGTTCTGCGATGTGGCGGATCAGTATCGCCAGGACACCAGCGGCGCGGCTTGTGATGCGGTGACGGTGACCTTCGCGGATGCCAAGATCGCCGCCACCGGCACGGTTGTCGAGCCGGACAAAGCGGCGCTGAACAAAGCGATCGCGGATGCCGAAGCCAAACTGGCGGACGGCAACCGGTACACGCCGGACTCGCTGGCGGCGCTGAACACGGCGCTGACCAAAGCCAAGGCGGCACAGTCCTCTTCTGACCAGACCGCGATCAACGCGGCGGCGAAAGCGCTGAACGACGCTATTGCGGCGCTGCGCAGCTATCGTTTGGGCGATGTGGACGGCGACAGCACCGTGGCGGCGGCGGATGCGCTGATAGCGCTGCAAGCCGCGAACGGTGCACTCACACTGACCGCCGATCAGGCACTGGCTGCCAATGTGGACGGTCAGGCGGGCGTGTCGGTCATCGACGCGCTGATGATCCTGCACGCGGCTGCCGGCAAGATCACGCTGGGCTAATTTCATAACCACCGACGGCGGGAAAAGGAACCCTTTTCCCGCCGTCTTTGCAAAGGAGGATCAACGCTTTGAAACAATCGTGGAAGCGGCGGCTGCTCGCGTGTGCGGCGGCGGTCGCGTTGATGGCGACAGGGCAAGCGGCGCTGGCACAGGATACCGTGTACACCGGTCGGCTGCAGGCGCTGCTGTCCGAATCGGTGTCGGATGACGGCTACACCGCCGATTCGGTGGCTGCTTACCAGCAGGCGCTGGCCAAAGGAGAGTCGGTGCTTCGCAGCGCCTCTGCCACCCAGCAGCAGATAAACAGCGCGGTGCTGTCCATTGTACACGCCAAGATGAGCCGCACCCCACAGGCGCCGGATGAGGCATTCCAAACGCTGGTCACCTTCCCCGGCTCCAACCAGGCGACCAGCTATCTGACCTACGGCAAAAGCTTTTATCTCAACTGGCAGACCGGACAGGGGCTCGGCGATCAAAGCAGCCCGCTGCCCGGCGTGGATATGTCCGGCACCGCCGACAACGGCAGCGACCCGCTGACATATGTGCAGCTGAAAATGGCGCTGACCGCCTTTTCCGAGGGCACCGATCTTGCGGCATGCTGGAAACAAATCGGGCTGCGGCTGCGTTCCTCCGCCGTGGACGGCAAAGAACAAGCCGCCGGATTTTACTATGTCCAGCCTCAAGCGGTCACCGCCGACCGGGATGGCGTGTACACCATCCGCATCCCGCTGCGGGTGATGGATACCCAAAACATCCGTTGGGCGGATGTGAAGCAGCTGAATATTATGGTGGAAGTGGCGGATGCGTACCGGCTGACCACCGCGGACGGCGGCGAACGCGCGGGCGACAGCCCCGACATCGGCTTGGCGCTGACGGGGGTGAGTCTGGTAAAAAAAGTGGTGTATGCCGCCGGGGATGTCAACGGCGACGGCACCGTGGCAGCAGCGGATGCGCTGATGGCGCTACAAGCCGCCACCGGACAGTGCACACTGAACGCGCCGCAGCAGGCAGCCGCCGATGTGGACAATACCAAGGGCATCGGCGCGGTGGACGCGCTGATGATTTTGCAGGCGGCGACCGGCCGCATCACCATTCCGGAACGGGGGTATACCAAAATGGTCGCTTTCACCTTTGATGACGGACCATCCGAAAACACGGCGGCGCTGCTGGATGCGCTGAAAGAGCGCGGCGCGCACGCCACCTTCTTCGTGGTGGGCAAAGAGACGGAAAAACGCCCCGAGCTGGTCGCGCGCATGGCGGCCGAGGGACACGCCGTGGGCAACCATTCCTATTCACACGACGGCATCAACATCACCGGACGCGACGAGATGATCGCCGATTACGACAAATGCAGCGATTTGATCCAGCAATACACCGGCAAGCGCCCCACCCTGATGCGGGCGGTGGGCGGATCGTCGGTGGAGTCCATCCGCGATTACATCGTGGCGCAGGATCTGCGGCTGTGCGGCTGGATGGGCGGCGGCCCGGATTATAACCAAACCGACAAGGATGTGGTGGTCAGCTACTACATGAAGGACGGGCGCTGCACCATCGCGGACGGCGATCTGGTGCTGCTGCACGAAAATCACACGTCGTCGGTGGCGGCGGCGCTGGAGCTGATGGATCTGCTGATGCAGGAGGGATACCGGTGCGTGACCGTGCCGGAGCTGCTGGCGGCGCGCGCCGACGGCGGCGTGGCGGGCAACACCTACACCCGCGTGGTATCCATGGACTGACCCGCCCCAAAAAATAGCGCAAAAAAGGACTTTGCAAAAAGCAAAGTCCTTTTTTCGTATTCTATGATCCGCTTATGCCGTTTGGCACAGCTCTTCTTCAATGCGCTCACGCAAAAACGGCTGCACCTGATCCGGTTGGATATGCAGCACCAGCGCCAGCTCGTCATACAGCAGCTTTTCCGCTTCGTGAAAGAAGCGCTCGTCCGCCTGATGCAGCTTTTTGCCCTTTTGCTTTTGCTCCTCCTGATGCCGATACAGCGCTTGCAGCATACGCGTCACCGCGTGCGGCTCGCCGGTCGCCAAAATCGAGCGGCAGGCTTCCTTGCGCTCGTTGTCGTTTTCAATCCACGGCACCTCGTCGTGTGCCATCTCGTGGATCAGCCCGCGCACCTCGTCCTGTGACATCGGCAAGCGCATTTTGCCGGTCAACTTTTCGTTGTCCGCCGGCACATAGATGAACGAGCCGTTGCTGTACACCGGCTGCAGCACATAATACTCCATTTCTTTGCCGCCAAACTCGCGCTTGGTGATGCTATCCACCCGGCACACGCCGTTGCCGCCGTACAAGATCACATCGTCGACCTGAAACACACGCCTCACCCGTTTCCTTTCTGTCTGGTCCTGTTACTTTTTATACTTATATTATAAGTATAGCACTTTTTGCAAAAAAAGCCAGCGATTTCGGGGTGGCAAAACAAAGTTTGGCACTTCTGCGCAGAAGACGGGTGGCGTGTTCTTGGCCATTTTGCCAAACCGGCGTCTTTTCGCGTCAAAACGACAAAACAGCACCCCGCGACCGTCTGGTCGCAGGGTGCTGTTTGATGAATATCTCAATGAAAATCCGCCAGCCGACGGCGATACGCCTCCATCGCCTCCGCCTCGAACGGCAGCTCCTCCGGCTCGGCGCCCAGCAGACGCAGCAGATACCGGGTGAAGGGCGGATTCATAATCAGCAGCGGTCCCAGCAGATAGGTGCCGAAGAAGTTGTGCATCCGCACACCCTCGCCCTTTAGCTGCCGGTTCAGCCCCGCGCCCTGTTCCACCCGGATAAAGGGCAGCCCTTCGCGCAGCGGCGTCGCCATGGTGAACTGGGTCTTGAATCCGACAATCTCGGTGTCGCCGAACTGCCCCTTGAACACATCCGCATAGCGGTGCATCATATCGCGCTTGGCGATGATGGGCAGCAGCCCCAGCCCCTCGATGTGCGAGCCATCCTCGTTTTCAATGGCTTCGCCAAACACTTCCATCGCGTTGCCGGTCATCAAGAACACCACCCCCTGCTCGATCATCTCGCGCAGGCGATCGACATACGGGCGCAGACGGTGAATCGCTTTTTCCTGGGCGCTTTCGGTCATGGGTCCCATATATACAAGCGCCACATCGCGGGTGACAAACGCGGGCTCGGCGTGCATCGGGGTGTCCACAAACTCCGCCTCCGGCAAGCATTTTTTTAGATAGCGGATATTGCCCGGATCGCCGTACAGGTTGGCGTATTCGGGATACAATGTTTCGACGATCATTCGGCGGCGCCCCCTTTCGCGCACAGCTCACGCAGCTCCTGCTTGATGCCCTGTGCCATCGCGTTGTTGCAAATATCGTGCAGCAGGAAGATGGTGTCCACCTCGTCCAACCGCACCTGACGCGCGGTGTCCGTTTCCTGCTCGCAGCAGACGATGCGCTCGCGCGGCACCCCCGCCATCAGCAGCCGCATTTGGAAATCCCACGCGCGTTTGCCGCCCACCACGATTTGGCGAACGGAATCTTCGTTCAAAAATTCAAAATCGCACTCATAGATCCACGAGGTGTTTTCGGTGGAGTTTTTGGCATCGTGCACATCGTCGATCACCAAAATCACCGCCTTTTGCCCCGGCGTTTTGCGCACAAAATCAAACACCCGCGAGCAGGCGATGGGGTTTTGCCCTTTCGCCAGATTGTCGATGATGGTTTTGCCGCCCACCGTTTCCTCGTCAAAGCGGGTTTTCACGATCTGCATGGTTTCAAACGATGCCGCCAGCGTTTGCGCCGACATCCCGAATTCCCGCAGCAGCGCGACCGCCGCCGCGGTATTGTACAAATCGGTGATGTTGTTGCCGACAAGATGGTACGATTCCTCGCCCGATGGGGTGCGCATGGTGACCAGACGCGCATCGCGATCCACCGCGGTCACATCGTAATCCACCGCCGGCGAACCAAAATCACAATGGCTGCAATGCGCCCGCCCGATATGGTTGTACCGCACAAAATCGTACACCATCGGATGATCGCACAGCGGGCACGCTGCCATATCGTTGATGATATTATCGGTGATGGGCACCTCGTCCGGCTGCGGTTCGATGCCGAAATACACCCGCTCGTTGACCTGCGCCAGCCGCCCGCTGATCAGATCGTCGCCGTTGAGGATCATCTTGGTTTGCGCCGGAATATAGGTGTTAAGCACCTGGCTGATAAATTCCGGATGCGCGTTGCGCTTGGCGGAATCGCGGAACAGGTTGGTGCACACCAGATAGGTAGGGGTCAGATACGGATAGATCCGGTTGGCGCTGCGCTCGTCGATCTCCAGCACCGCGAGCTTTTTGCGCGCTTTACCGGACAGGGTGCTTTCCTTGATCAGCGCGGTGGTGATGCCGGTATCCACATTGCCGCCCATCCGGTTGCTGGCAAAAATATAGCCGTTTTTCTCCAGCACATCCACGATCATATTCGTAACGGTGGTTTTGCCGTTGGTGCCGGTCACCCCGATGATGGTTTCGGGCTTGTCCAGCTGACCCAAAAAGGTGGGACACAAAATCAGCGCCACCTCACCGGGCAGGTTGGTCGCGTTTTTGCCAAGCAGCCGCATCCCGACGATCATACACTTGGCCAGCGCCATGGTGGCGTAAAAGCGAATGGCTTTTTTCATGGTCGTTCTCCTATCCAACAAAGGGAATTGCACAAACAGTATACCGCGCGCGCCCGCGGTTTGCAAGCAAAATTGCGGGGATGCTCACGGCTTGTCCGTGTCGTCACCCAAAAAGGTTTCCACCCAATAGCGCGGACGGCGCTTGACCTCGCCGTAAATTTTGCCGATGTACTCGCCGCACACCCCGATAGCCAGCAGCTGGATGCCGCCCAGCAGCCACAGCGACGCCAAAAACGCCACCGTTCCGGCGGCGGGACCGCCCGCGATCGCCGCAATCAGCGCGTATAACAGCGCCAGCACGCTTGCCGTTGTGACCACCGCCCCCAGCGAAGCGATCAGCCGCAGCGGCTTCACGCTGAACGAGGTGATGCCCTGCACCGCGAAGCTGAACATTTTTTTCAGCGGGTATTTGGACTCCCCTGCTGCCCGCTCGCCGCGGTCATACAGCACCTGGGCGCTTTGGAACCCGACCAGCGGCACCATCCCGCGCAAAAACAGGTTCACCTCCGGATAATGCGCCAGCGCCTCCAGCGCCTCGCTCCCCAGCAAACGGTAATCCGCGTGGTTGTATACACACTCCACACCCATTTTCGCCATCAGCCGGTAAAACGCCAGCGCGGTGCGGCGTTTGAACGCGGTGTCGCTGCTGCGATCGCGGCGCACGCCGTACACCACCTGGCACCCCTGCTCGTATTGATCCAAAAAGCCGTCGATCGCGTGGATATCATCCTGCAGATCGGCATCCATCGATACCGCCGCATCGCAATGCCCCCGCGCGGTCATCAGCCCCGACAAAAGCGCGTTTTGGTGCCCCACATTGTGCGCCAGCTTTAACCCGCAAAACAGCGGATCCTGCGCGTGCAGCGAGCAAATCAACGGCCATGTGCCGTCGCGGCTGCCATCGTCCACCAACAGCACCCGGCTGTCCGCCGCCACGCGTCCTTGATCCACCAGCGCGTGCATTTTGTCCACCACGGCGCGCGCCGTGAGCGGCAGCACTTCCTGCTCGTTATAGCAGGGAATCACCAAAAACAACCGCATAAACGATCCTTCCTTTTCGTTATTTCCAAAATGTCAGCGTGCGCGCTATCCGGTAATACACCAGCGGCAGCGATACGCCGCTGACCGTGACATCATCCGGCACCCGCGCCAGCGACAACGCCGCTGTGGACACACAGCACCACACCACTGCCGCCACCATCGTCGTTTCCAAAAAGCGGCGCATACGCGGGCTTTGGCTGCGGGAGTATACATAAAAACAAACCAGCAGCCCACCCAGCACCAACTGCCACGCAAAATCCACCGAATAGCGCAGCGCGTAGCCGCTTTCCCATGTGAGCGCCATCAAAAGCAGCGGAAACACCACCGTCGGCAGCCCGACGATCAGCAGCAGCCGTCCGCGCTGCCGCCAGCTCATCGGCTTCAGCGCACGGGGCGCATAGCACAGCCCGCCCAGCGGCAGCGCCCGCCACAGCAGCCCTATGGCGGAGGCGGTTTCAAAATAATAATACGCGTTGGTGTCCAGCTGGTGTGTGCTGCCCAGCACAAAGGGGAAATTCAGCTGGAACTGCGGCAGCGCGATCAGCAGGTTATACAGGCTGACCGCCGCCAGACTGGTGTGAAATTCGGTATGGGTGAAATCGTTGATGGTCAGCGAATAGCGGATGCCGAATTCAAACGGCGATCCGAAGCGGGCGTAGTTATACGCCATTTGCAGCCCGCCGAACAGCACATACGGCAGCAACGCCGCCAGCGCATAGCGAACCACGTGGCTCCGGGCGGCAGGTTGCGGCTGCTGTGCGCGGTAGCGCATCCACCCGAACCACAGCCAGATCACCGCCGCGATCGCGTACAGCGCAAAGGTGGGGCGGGACAGCACCGCCAGCGAGATGCTGACTCCGGACAGCGCCAGCTTGTGCAGCCGGATCGGGCGATCCCCCAGCAATCCGGAGCCGGACAGAAAATACAGCCCCAGTGCATAAAACATAAAGCCGGCGGTTTCCGCCATCTCATAAAAATGGGGGCGATACACCGAAAACTGCACCCCGCTGGTCACCAGCACCAGCAGCAGCCCGCTCATACACAGCGAAAACGGCAGCCGCCGCATCCGGTGCTGCATCAGGCGGCAATACGCCGCCGCCAGCAACGCGGTACCCGCCAGCCCAAACAGCAGGCAGGCATAGTCGGTCGGGAAATAGCAGCCGGTCAGCAGATGGTACGGCAAAAAGAACACCAGCACCGGTCCGATGCCGTAATAGGAATAATACTTCCCGTTATACAGCAGGTGATCCCACAGATAGTCCACCCCCGCCAGATCGCGCGCTGTCCATTCATACGGATAGCGCATTTGCAGCAGCGCTTCCGACGGCTTTTCCAGCAGCGAGGTCTGTCCCGCTTCCAGCGCATCCACCAGCTCCTGTGTGATTTGGCTGCCGGTTTTGGCGGTGAAGGAGGGGGTGTGAATAAAGGGGGTTTCGTACAGCGCGAACAGCCCCCACAGCGAAAACATAAACAAGGCGGTCAACACCACCGGTGTCCAGCGGTGCACCGGGTCGGCTGTGTCATACCGGCGGCGAAAAGACGGCGACCGCCGGAACACATAAACGCCCACCGCGAACAGCCACAACAGCGCCACCCGCCACACCGAAAAGTTCAGCGGGATACGCTGGTTGACGGTCAGCCCGCGGATCACCAGCTTTTCGCCTTTGGTGACATGCAGCCGCAGCTTCAGCTTGCCGAGCGTACCGGCATAGTCACAGCTTTTGTACTGGGTGCGCGGGGTATCGCGCAGCACCTCCAGATACGCCGGGCTTTCGATATAGTTGTGATGGGCATCGTCGGTGTAGAAAATGTCCGACATCAGGATATAGCGATCCTTTTTGCGGCTTTGAATATCCAGTCGCAGCGTACCCACCCGCTCGTTGATAGTCCATTCCAGATAGGGGCGGCTGGTCGTTGCGACATAGACATCCGGCTCGCTTTCGGACGGTTCCAGCCCCTGCATAGCGGCGACCTCGTCCATCGCCCACTGATGGGTGGCATACGACCCGAACAGCAGCCGATACGAAGGATAGTTGAACAAGATCAGCTCCGCCGCCAGCACCACCGCCAGCACGCCCAACGCCACCACCGCCAATCGGCGGCGAAAATAGCGGCGTTCGCGGTCGCTCGCCAGCACCGACGGGCGCGCCGCGCCAAAGCTATTCCCTATTCCGTTTCCCATTCGCGCGCCCTCCTGTTGGTGCGTATAATACGACAAGAGCAATGGGAGCGTATCGCCCAATCGCCCTTGTCGACCAGTTCTGTGTTAAAATCCGCGGGAGCTGCCGCCACCGGAGAAGCCGCCTCCCCCACCGGAAAAACCGCCGCCTCCGCCGGAGAATCCACCGCCGCCAAAGCCGCCACCATGGTAGTGACCGCCAGCGACCCCCAGCGGGAAAAACCGACAAATCAGCAGAATCGCGCCCACCATGATGATAACGCCAATCACCAGTGTGAGGTCAAACTCATCATCCTTCTGTGCATCCGGGAGCTGGTCGGCGGGGACATAGCCTTCCTCCGCCTCTTGTCCGAATTCCAGATACACCTCGTTGACAAGAGCGCCATACACCTTTTGCATCCCGGTGGAAAAGTCGTCCTTTTTGAAGGAGGGGATCGCATAGGTATCCAGCAAACGGCCGGTTTTGCCGTCGGTCAGCTGACCTTCCAGTCCGCTGCCCACTTCGATGCGCACCTCGCGTTCTTCGACCGCGAGCAGCAGCAGCACGCCGGTGTCTTTTTCCGCTTCGCCGATGCCCCACCGGTTGGCGAGATCGTAGCTGTAATCCTCGATCTCCTCGCCGTCCAGCGAATCTACCGTCACGGCGACCACCTGCGCCTTGGTTTTTTCGTATAGCTGCACACCCTGCTCGTACATGGTGTTTTCCGCTTCGTCCGACAGCACATTGGCAAAATCGTTCACGAAAAAGCGGTCGGTCGCCGTCAGCGCCGCCGGACCGGACTCCTCATCGCAACCGGACAAAAAACACAGCAGCAGCGCCGTCAGGCACACCCACACTAGCGACCGGCCACGGTTGTTTTTCCGCTTCATCCCGGATTAAAAGCTGACATCCGGCGCGTTTTCGGCACCGGCCTGGCTTTGGAAGTAGTCCACCTTGTCAAACCCGCCCATACCGGCGATGATGGAGGTCGGGAACCGGCGGATCTTGGCGTTGTATTCCTTGGCGGTATCGTTGTAATCCTGCCGCGCCTTTTGCAGCCGGTTTTCGGTGCCCGCCAGCTCGTCCTGCAAATTGATGAAGTTTTGGTTGGCTTTCAGATCGGGGTAGTTTTCCACCACCACCAGCAATCGGTTGAGCGCCGAGGTCAGCTCGGTGTTGGCGGCATCCTGCTCGGACAGGGTTTTGGCACCCGCCAGCTTGGAGCGCGCATCCGAAATCGCGGTGTACACCTCTTGTTCATGCTTGGCGTAACCTTTTACGGTATTGACCAGATTGGGGATCAGATCCGACCGGCGTTGCAGCTGGGTCTGGATCGCCGCCTGCTTATTCTCCACGCTCTCCTGCATGGTCACCAGACTGTTGTAGCTGCCGACACCCCAGACAACCACCAGCGCCACCACAGCGATGACCGCGATCAGCACGATCCATCCGGTTTTCTTTTTCATATCAAGCGCCCTCCTTTATATCCATAAAATATCCTGTGCCGCGATCAGCGGAAATACCGTACGCCGCTTTCAAACAGCTTTTGATCCTTGTTGCCGGGCACGTTGCGCAGCAGATCATCGCCGCAGCGCTCGCTGTGACCCATTTTGCCGAACACACGGCCGTCCGGCGAGGTGATACCCTCGACCGCACACACCGAACCGTTGGGGTTCCATGTGGTTTCCGGCACCGGCACGCCGTCCGGCGTGACATACTGGGTCGCAATCTGGCCGTTTTCCACCAGCTGCTGCATTACCGCCGCGTTCGCGACAAAGCGACCCTCGCCATGCGACACCGGGATGCAATGCACATCGCCCGCTTCGCAGCCCGCCAGCCACGGCGATTTGACCGAGCTGATGCGGGTGTAGACCATGCGGCTGATATGGCGACCCAGCGTGTTGAAAGTCAGAGTAGGAGCATCCTCCGCCAGCGGACGAATCTCGCCATACGGCACCAGCCCCAGCTTGATCAGCGCCTGGAAGCCGTTGCAGATACCCAGCATCAAGCCGTCGCGGTTTTGCAGCAGGTCGTTGATCGCCTCTGCCAGACGCGGGTTGCGCAGGGTGGTGGCGATAAATTTGCCGGAACCGTCCGGTTCGTCACCGCCCGAGAAACCGCCGGGCAGCATCACGATCTGCGCGTTGCGAATGGAGGCTTCCATCCGTTGGATGGTTTCTTCGATGCCCGCCGGGGTGAGGTTTTTGACCACCAGCGTATCGGCGACCGCGCCGGCGCGCTCAAACGCGCGGGCGGTATCGTATTCGCAGTTGGTGCCGGGGAACACCGGGATAAACACGCGGGGACGCGCGGTGTGGATGGCGGGCGCATGATCGTTGCGCTGCGCCCACAGCTTCACTTCCGGCGTCATGGTCGGCTCCGCTTTGGAATCGATCGGGAACACCGGATCCAGCGGCGCGGTCCACACGCGAATCAAATCGTCCAGCGGCAGCGTTTCGCCCGCCAGCACGATCTCTTCTTCTTCGATGGTGGAGCCAATCAGGGTGTAATCCAACCCCTCGAGGCACAGATCGCCCTCTTTCAGCTCCAGCACGATGGAACCCGCCAGCGGCGCAAACAGCGTTTGGCGATCCACCTCGCCGTTGAAGGCGAAGCCGATGCGGTTACCAAAGCTCATACGCGCCACCGTGGCAGCCACGCCGCCTTCGCACACCACCGACGCGGCGTTGACCACGCCAAACTGCACCAGACGGGTCACCTCGTCGTACAGCTCCTTCGCCTTGGCGAAATCGGGCAGCAGCGTTTTGTCGTCCACCGGCAGCGGCAAAAATGCCACCAGCGAATCTTTCTTTTGGAACGCCGCCGTGCCGGTCTTGGACGCTTCGGTCATGCTCAGCGCGAAGCTGACCAGCGTGGGGGGCACATCCATTTCGTTAAAGCTGCCCGACATCGAATCTTTACCGCCGATGGAGGGCACACCGAATTCTTTTTGCGCCAAAAACGCGCCCAGCAGCGCCGCCGCCGGTTTGCCCCAGCGCTCCGGCACATCCCGCAGCCGTTCGAAATATTCCTGGAAAGTCAGGCGCGCTTTGAACGGATCAGCACCGGTCACCGCCAGCTTGGCGAGCGACATCGTCACCGCGTATGCCGCGCCGTGGAACGGGCTCCACCGGGAAATCCCCGGCATAAAGCCATAGGTCATGGCGGTGGCGGTATCGGTTTCGCCGTTCAGCACCGGCACCTTCGCGACCATACCGTCTTCGGGGGTGAGCTGGTACGCGCCGGCAAACGGCATATTCACCGTGCCCGCGCCGATGCTCGCATCAAACCGCTCGACCAAGCCTTTTTGGCAAGCGACTTCCAGCCGCCGCAGATTTTCTTTGAACGCATCCGCCAGCGGGATGATTGCCAGCCCCTTGGGCACCATGGTGCGGTAATCCATCGCCGGATCCGGCGCGGTGATGACCGCTTTGGCGGTTTGGGTCACGCCATTGGTATCCAAAAACGCACGGCTCAGATCCACCACGCGGTCGCCGCGCCAGCTCATGCGCAGGCGCTCCTCCTCGGTGACCACCGCCACCACCGTCGCTTCCAGATTCTCTTCGCCGGCGGCTTTGATAAACGCATCCACATCCTGCGGATCCAGCACCACCGCCATGCGCTCCTGCGATTCGGAGATGGCCAGCTCGGTGCCGTCCAGTCCGTCGTATTTTTTCGGAACCTTATCCAGATCAATTTTCAATCCGGGCGCCAGCTCGCCGATAGCGACGCACACGCCGCCCGCGCCGAAGTCGTTGCAGCGCTTGATCATATGGGCGATATCGCCGTGGCGGAACAGCCGCTGGATTTTGCGTTCGGTGGGGGGATTACCCTTTTGCACCTCGGCACCACAGGTGTCGATCGACTCGGAGGTATGCGCTTTGGAGGAACCGGTCGCACCGCCGCAGCCGTCGCGTCCGGTGCGTCCGCCCAGCAGCACGATCACATCGCCCGCCGCCGGCACACCGCGCACCACATTCTCTTTGGGCGAAGCACCCACGACCGCGCCGATTTCCAACCGTTTGGCGACATAGCCGGGATCATAAAATTCCGCGACCTGACCGGTCGCCAGACCGATCTGGTTGCCATAAGACGAATAGCCGGATGCCGCGCCGGTGGTGATTTTGCGGCTGGGGAGCTTACCCTCCAGCGTATCCTCCAGCGACACGCGGGGGTCGCCGCTGCCGGTGACCCGCATCGCCTGGTACACATACGCCCGACCGGACAGCGGGTCGCGGATCGCGCCGCCCAAACAGGTGGCCGCGCCGCCGAACGGCTCGATCTCGGTGGGGTGGTTGTGGGTTTCGTTTTTGAATTGCACCAGCCATTTTTCGGTTTTGCCGTCGATCACGACCGGCACTTCAATGGAGCAGGCGTTGATCTCGTCGGATTCGTCCAGATCGGGAATCTTGCCCTGCTTTTTCAGCAGCCGCATCCCCATGGTCGCCATATCCATCAGGCAGACATTCTTTTGCGGCAAGCGGGCGCCGTACACCTCTTCCCGCGCAGCATAGTACGCCGCCAACGCATCCTCGATCACGCCGGACAGCGCGCCTTTTTGCACTTCAATTTCTTCCAGCCGGGTAAGGAAGGTGGTGTGGCGGCAGTGATCTGACCAATAGGTGTCGATCACCCGCAGCTCGGTCACCGACGGATCGCGGTGCTCCTCATCCCGGAAATAGTCGCGGCAGAACGCCAGATCCGCCACCGACATGGCAAAGCCCATCTGCTGCCAATACGCGGCGATCTGCTCTTCGGTCATGGCGGTAAAGCCGGTCACCCGCGCCACATCATCCGGGCGCACAGCGGTCATGCCCACCGTTTCGGGTTTTTCCAGCGAGGCGCGGCGGGATTCCACCGGGTTGATGAGGTAATCCTGCACCCGTTCAAAATCCACCGGCGACAGATCGCCTTTCAGGCAGATCACCTTGGCGGTGGCAACCTGCGGGCGTTCGCCCTGGGTCAGCAGCTGCACGCACTGAGCCGCGGAATCCGCCCGCTGGTCGTACTGACCGGGCAGATATTCCATCGCAAACACCTGCCAGCCCGCTTCCACCGGCAGCGTTTCGTCATACACCACATCGGCGTTCGGTTCCGAAAACACCGTGCCGCGCGCCTGTTCAAATTCCTCCGCCGACAGTCCTTCCACATCGTAGCGGTTGACCAGACGCAGCGCTTCGATCCCGGTCAACCCCAAGTTGTCCCGCAGATCGGCCAGTATTTGCCCGGCCTCCACATCGAAGCCCTTTCGTTTTTCTACGAATACCCGAATCACATCCGACATGATCCTATTCCTCCTGTTAAACAGCATCTAGTGATCTAGTGCATGGTTGTCGCTTTATTGTACCATATTTTTCCCGCTTAGGAAAGACACATCCACAAAATATTTTAGAAATTGCCAAACAAAAAGGCGGGAGAAAACTCCCGCCTTTTTGTGCCCTATCGCTGGGATTGCTCCACCACATATTCGTCGTGGAAAATCATCGCGTCCAAATCGCCCGCCGGAAACACCAGCGGCGAGCGCGGGGGCGGCTCCGGCGGCTGGGGCGCGGGGGTTTGTGTATCTTCGGGTTTTGCCATGGGAAATGCCTCCTTCTCCAAGATAACGCATACCAGTATATGCAAAAAGCGGTTGATTATTTCGCGGAATCTGCGTATAATGAAACTATTCTGAAAAAGAGGTTGTGCCATCATGTCGCATTTTTTGAAACGCACCTGGGCCGAAGTGAATCTGGATGCGATTGCTCATAATTTTTCCGTGATCTCCCGCGCGCTGACTCCCGGCTGCCGCCCCATCGCGATCGTGAAAGCGGACGCGTACGGACACGGCGCGGTGCCGGTCGCCAAGGCATTGGACGCGGCGGGCGCGGACTTTTTTGGCGTTTCCAACATGGAAGAGGCGCTGCAGCTGCGGCGCGGCGGGATCACCCATCCCATTTTGATTTTGTCCTACACCCCACCGGAGGAAGCGGCACAGTTGGCGGAAAACGCGATTGTGCAGGCGGTGGTGACACCGGATTACGCCCAAAAGCTGAACGATGCCGCCGCCAAAGCGGGCTGCACCGTGCGGGTACATATCAAGCTGGACACCGGCATGAGCCGGGTGGGGCTGCCCTGCCGCCAGGCGGCGGACACCGACGAGGCAGTGGCGGAAGCCGCCGCAATCTGCCGGTTGCCGCAGCTTAAGGTGGAGGGGGCGTTCACCCACTTTGCCTCGGCGGATGAGCAGCAGGACGGCGGTTACACCGCCGGGCAGTTTGAGCGCTTTTCGCAGGTGGTGGAGCAGCTGCGCGCGCAGGGATTTGCGCTGCCGGTGCGGCATTGCTGCAACAGCGCCGGCATTATGCTGCACCCGGAGATGCATCTGGATCGGGTGCGCCCCGGCATTATTTTGTACGGATTGGCGCCCGACCCGTCCTGGATGCAGTCGCTGTGGGATCTGCAACCGGCGATGGAGCTGAAAACCGTGGTGTCGATGGTGAAAACCATTCCTGCCGGCACACCGGTCAGCTATGGCCGCACCTTTACCACCGACCGCCCCACCACCGTGGCGACGGTGCCGATCGGATACGCTGACGGCTATCCCCGCTCCATGTCCGGTCGCGCGCGGATGCTGGTGAACGGTCACTATGCGCCGGTGATCGGGCGGGTGTGCATGGACCAATGCATGCTGGATGTGACCGGTATCCCCGGAGTGGAGGCAGGCACGATCGCGACCGTGTTCGGCAAGGACGGCGATCTCACCCTGCCGGTGGAGGAAATCGCCGCGCTGGGCTCCACCATTTCGTATGAAATCGTCTGTCTGATCGGCAAACGGGTGCCGCGCGTGTATCTTCAACACGGCGAGGTCGTAGGCTATTTCAACTATATCGCGGAATAATGCGGGAACATAAAAAGAGGCAGAGCGATTGCTCTGCCTCTTTTCTTATACGGTAGAATAACCTTGTTCACAGCGCCGCGAGGCGGCGGGTGACGAATTGCAAAATGGTCAGCGCGTCCGCTGCCGTAACGGCGCTATCGTTATCCACATCGGCAGCCAGCCACGGCACACCCTCCAGCGACAGCGTTTGCGCCGCCGCTTGCAGCGTCATCAACGCATCCACCACCGTAACCGCGCCATCGCCGTTCACATCCCCGCGAACAACCGCGTCGGCATCCACCACCGTAACGGTGCAGGTCACCAGCTTGGTAGGATCCGCATGGGACACCGCTTTGATCACCGCCGTGCCCGGAGCCACCGCGGTCACCATGCCGTCCGCCCGCACGGTAGCGACATTCTCGTCCGACGAGGACCACTGAATCAACCGATCCCCCATCTCGGCATCTTTGGGCTTCGCCTGCAGCTTGCCGGTTTTGCCGGCGCGCAGCGTCAGAGTGGTGGCGGAAATATCAACATCACTGGATTCGTCCGACAAACTATCCTCGTTGGTCGTCGCAAACACGGTGCGATAGCTGTATTCCGCGGGCTGCCCGTTTTGGATCAGCCCTTTGACCGTCACCTGCACGACATCCCCCACCGAATGGGTAATGGAGCCATCATAAAAACTGATGAGCGATGAATTCACGATCCGGTAATCGTTCGACGAGGTGCTTTCCACCCAAGTGGTGTCGGTATTCAAATTGGTGATCTCCACGGTGGTACCCTCGGTCACCGCGTAGTTGCCGTAAAAGTGAATGGTCCAGCGGTAGCTGTCGTGCACCGCATTGGTCAGCATAATGCCTTTGGACGGCCAGCAAACCACATCCGTATCCGAAGCGGCATAGCCGGAAAATTCGTGCACGCCCTGTCCATTGCAAGAGCCAAAGCCCACTTGACTCCAGCCCGGATCCAGCAAATTGTATCGATGACCGCAGGCAATCGTGTCGCCATACGCCTCTTGCAGCGCATTGTTGACGCTGCCGATGACAAAATCACCGCCCAACATGCCGTTATAGTACAAATTTTCCCCTGCCGCCGGTTTGCAAAGGTTATAGAATTCATCATCCACGCCCGCCGGCTGGCTGGGATTGTGAGGATTGGAGTTGGTAATCTTGTTCGCTGCCATATAGGCGGTGAGAACCGCCTTGTGCTGTGCTCTGTCCGACAAGGTGTCGGACAAGGTCAGCTCGCGGAGTCCCGCCCCCGCACGAATCGCGTTCAAATAGCCCAGCGTGCCTTTCAGCACGCCCTCTCTCATTTGGCCGGCTTGCAGCGGCAGACTCTTGTACTGATAGTCCGTTTCAAAATAGCCGTCGGCGGCCGCCTCGTTAAAATCCGCCACCGATTGCTTATAAAGGGCGCGGGCGCGCTTGAGTAGCGTCTTTTCCTCGTCGGTCAGCTCCACTTTGCGGCTCGGGTTCAGGATCGCCGGGTTCACAAAGGCAGTGGATTTGAAGCAGTCGCCGCTCGGCTTAATGGTCACATCCAGACAGGCATAGGTGTTGTCGGCGGGCGGCGTATAGTTGCGGGCGGTGCCTACAAACAGCATCGGATTCGGCATATACGCATAGTTGCACATCCGCACCATGCCGCTGTCGATAAAATACACATACGCGCTTTTGCCAGTGGCATCGGCCCAGTCGTTCAGATTGCTGTCGGTACTTTTAAGCTGTTCGTTGGTATAGAACAACTTCTCATCAAACTCAAAATCAAAGCTGTTCTTGCCGAACACGGTGCCCGCGGCGTTGTACATCATGGCGGAATGCTTTTGCAGCCCGATCAGATAGAGCTGCGGATCGCTTTGCCATGTTTGCAGATACGCGCGAAAATCCGCCGCGGCGGTATAGTAGCATCCCGCCCAGATCACATCATCGTAATCCGAGGCATAACAACCCTGTTTGTAGTTGACGGTGCCGCTGTCGGTATCGTGATAGCTGCGGCGATTGGGCGCGGTGTAGCCGGGGGTGATGGTCGCATAGCTGGCGATCTGACCCGTCGCATCGGTTTCAATATACAGATAATAATCGTAGCTGCTGCCGCTTTTTTCATAATAGGTAGCGACCGTGCCGCCAAACGCCGAGGGCGTTTGCAGCTTCGGCGCACCAAACACGGCGGCAATATCCGCCAGCGTCATATTTCCGGTCAGCGTTTTGCCGCCGAGAGTGAGCAGCACATCTTCCTCCGCCGACACGACCGGCACGCTGAACAAGCACCATATTGCCGCCAGCAGCACGCAGAGCGCTTTTTTCATGGTGGTTTTCATAGCATCGTTTTCTCCTTTGGGTAAAGATTCGCGCCCTTATTTTACAGCGGTGCACATTCCTTGTCAATGCGTTTTCGTCGAGGAAGGCTGGGTGGTTTTCTCCATCGGTTTTACGAAAAGGAGGCTGCGGGGTATCCGCAGCCTTCTTATTGCTATATTCGGTTACCGCACAATGGATTCCTGTCGGCACACATACTCCACGATCGCGCCCGCCACATCCACGCCGGTACAGGCGGTGATGCCTCCCATAAACGCGTTGGAATTCACCTCGCACACCACCGGCGCACCGGTCGCGTCCCACAGCAAATCCACCCCGCCGAACGCCAATCCCAGCGCCCGACAGCACCGCAACGCCAGCTGCTCCTGCTCCGGAGTTGGGGTATACGCTTCGCCTTGTCCTCCGGCGGCGATGTTGGAGCGAAAATCGGTGTCAGAATGGCGGCGCATCGCGGCAACCACCCGGTCGCCCACCACATACAGCCGCAAATCCTCGCCCGCGGCAGCGCGCATAAATTCCTGTGCCAAAAACGGCTTGGAACCCATACTCATCGCCATACGGCGCAGTTCCTCCGGATCGTGTGCCAAATACACCTGCCCGCCGAGCGAACCGTAACACTCTTTCACCACCATCGGGAAAGACAGTTCCTCCATCGCGCGCCGCAAAAACGCGTCGATAGGGGCGGTGATGTCGCGATAGGTCATCGGTGCCAGCAAGGTGCGCGGCATGGGGATGCCCTGTGCCGCCAGCGCCAGATGGGTCGCGCCCTTGTCATCACACACCGCCACCGCGTCAATGGGGTTGTACAGATGCACCCCCATAGCGGTGAGCGCCTGTCCCAGCCGGATATCCTTATCCCAAAACAACGCCACATCACCGGGGCACATCCCCGGCACCGCCGCGCCGGAGGGACTGACCACAATGGGCAATGCCGTGTTGGGAATCGGCCTGAGCGTCCAGCCCCGCTGCCGGGCAGCCGCTTGCAGCCGCTGCACCGGATCGGGCGGTGTGTGTGGATTCCAAAATCCATTGTATACAATATAACCCGCCATAGGGATATCCTCTCTTAGCTGAAACTATGCTCCACGGTGATGACCGTACAAAGCTTGGGGTCCACCACCCGCACCCGCCGCTGGATCTCGGCGGTGATGGCGGGCACATCGCCCGGTTTGCAGGTGAACGGCACCACCAGATCAAAAATCAGGTTGGTATGCGTTTCGCCAAACACCACCCGAAAATCGTGCAGCGTAAAGGCGGGATCCACATCCTGCACCACCGCTTCCACCACGGCACGCAGGCGAGCCACTTCTTCGTTGTCGGTGTCCACCGGGTCCATATGGATACAGGTGATCGCACCGAATTGATGGCTCAATTCCCGCTCCACCAGATCGATCAGATCGTGGCTTTGCAGCAGATCGCGCCCGCAGGGCACCTCGGCATGCAGCGAGATCACACAGCGACCGGGACCATAGTTGTGGATCATCAGATCGTGTACTCCCACGATGCCCTCGTGTGCCAGCACGGTATCCTTGATTTGCTGCACCAGCGCGGGATCGGGCGCTTGCCCCAGCAGCGGCGAAATGGTTTCGCGCACCACGCTGAAGCCCGACCACATAACAAACACCGCCATCGCGGTGCCGACCCAGCCGTCGATCTGCCAACCGGTCTGCCATTCCACCACCGCCGATACCAGCACCACCAGCGTGCCCGCCACATCGTTGCGGCTGTCGGTCGCCGCCGCTTTCAGGGTGGTGGAGCGAATCCGGTTGCCGATACCGCGATAAAACAGCGCCATCCACAGCTTCACAAGAATGGACGCGCCCAAAACCACCAGCGAGATGATATGAAAATCCACCGGCTCGGGGTTCCGGATTTTGCCGATGGAGCTGGTGAACAGCTCGAACCCCGCCAGCAGAATCAACAGCGCTACCATCATGGCGGAAATATACTCGATGCGACCGTGTCCGAAGGGATGCTCCTTGTCGGGCGGCGCAGCAGACAGCTTGACTCCCACCAGCGTCACCACCGACGAGCCGGCATCCGACAGGTTGTTGAACGCGTCGCCCATAATGCCAAGGCTGCCGGACAGCAACCCGACCAGCAGCTTGCCCACAAACAGCAACAGGTTCGCCGCCAGTCCGGCGCAGCCCGCCAGCCGGCCGTAGGCATACCGCACCGCCGGATCGTCCACCCGGTCGGCGTCGCGCACAAAGCATCGTATCAACCACGAGGTCATGGCGGTCACTCCTTTTGCGCTGCCCAGTCCTGCTGCATATACACCGCGACACCATCCTGGTCGTTGCGACCGATGATGACATCCGCCGCCGCCTGTGCGGTGGGCACTCCGTTGCCCACCACACACGCCACATCCGCAATGTGCAGCATAGGCAGATCGTTATCGTTATCGCCGAACACCACCAACCGGTCGGCGCCCAGCCGCTGTTTCACCCGCCGCACGCCGTTATCCTTGCCCGCGCGGCAGTCGAAAATTTCCAGATACCAGTTGTTTTCCATATAATTGTCTTTGTACAGCGTGGTGGTCACCGAGGGAACCTCCTGCGCCAGCTCCTGCTGTACCGCCTGCAAACAGGCGCGGGTATCCTGCATGGAAAAATACACCGCCTCGCGGGTGGTGTCGTACTCCGCCGCCTGCCGGAACAGCTCCGGAAAGCGTTGCAGGCGGGAATCCAAAAACGCCCGCTCCCCCACCGAAGTCAGGGCGGTATAATGCGAGAACACGCGGTTGCCTTCCACCCGATACAAAAACGGGTTCTTGCCGTGGCGCGCGCAAATGTCCACCACCTGTGCCACCACCGCGGGGGACATCGCCATTTGATCCAAAATGGTGCGATGCTCATAATCGTACAGCATCACGCCGTTCATCAGCACCATCGGCGCGGTGAACCGCACCTGATCCAGCGGCAGCATTTGCAGCCCGATCAGGCTGCGGGCGGTGCAGATGGAAAAGCGGCAGCCCTGCGCCGCCAGCTGGTTGATGATCGCGGCGGTGCGGGGCGAGATGCTTTGATTCGGCTGCAAAAAGGTGCCGTCCAGATCGGTCATATATAAGGTGTTCATAGCTGTTTCAAGTATTTCGACAGGCAATCGAAATATTCCTTTCCGTAGTTGTGGAACCGGTTTTGGCGCACCATCTCGGCAAATTGTTGCGGGGTGACCCAGCGTGCCTCCGCCACCTCTTCCCGCTGCAGCTGCAGATCCGCCACCGCAACATCGCGCTGCAGCAGCCACAGATCGCAAAACGAGTTGCGGCGTTTCAGCCGCCCGATCGATTGCAACTCGCCCGGCTGGGTGTTGATGCCCAGCTCTTCCAGCAGCTCGCGCCGGGCAGCGGTTTCGCTGTTTTCGCCGGTGGTCGCCGACCCGCCGGTCGCCGCCCACATATTGGGCATCAGATGCAAATGCTCGGCGCGCCGCTGGATCAGCAGATTGCCGGAGCTGTTGATGACCCATATATGTACCACCAGATGATACTGTCCGGGATACAGCCGGTCGCCGCGCGCCATGGTGCGGCCGGTCGGGTGTCCCCGGTCATCCAGTAAATCCCATTTTTCCATTGTGTACTCCTTGAACGTCATTATATCTGTACATAGTAAAACATTCGCCGAAAAAAGTCCAGCAAAACTTGACATCCACCGGGCAAACCCGCTACAATAAAGCCCAAAGGATGTGACAACATGGCAACGATACGATTGGACGAGCTGGCTGCACGCCAATGGGACATCTCCCGCGAAGAGGCGGCGGCGCTCATTATGGAGGGGCGGGTTTTCATCGGCCAGACCCCGGCGGACAAGCCCGGCACGGCGGTGGCCGCCGACACGGTGCTGACGTTGCGCGAAAAAGCGCGCAAATACGCCAGCCGCTCCGGATATAAGCTGGAAAAAGCGCTGCGGGTTTTTCCGCTGGATGTGGCGGGACAAACCGTTTGCGACATTGGCGCCAGCAACGGCGGGTTCACCGATTGCCTGCTGCAAAACGATGCCGCGCATGTGTTTGCGGTGGATGTCGCCTACGGCATTTTGGCGTGGGAGCTGCGGCAGGATGCCCGCGTGACCGTGATGGAGCGCACCAACGCCCGCCATTTGACCGCCGAGCAGCTCGGCGAGCTGTGCGATCTGGTCACGGTGGATGTGGCGTTTATTTCGCTAACCAAAATTTACCCCGCCATCGACCGCATTTTGAAGCCGGACGGGCGGTGCGTGTGCCTTATCAAGCCGCAATTTGAAGCCAAACCGTTCCAGCTTGGCAAAAACGGCATTGTGAAAGATCCCGCCATTTTGCCCCCGCTGATCGGCTCGCTGATCGACGCGGCAGCGGACAACCACCTGTATCTGCAGGGGCTGACCGTGTCGCCGATCCACGGCACCAACGGCAATGTGGAATATCTGCTGTATCTCACCCGGGGTGAGGCGGTGTCCGCTGCCGAGCGGGAGCAGCTGATTGCGGACGCGCTGGCGGCTCGTCCGGACGACGAGCAAGGCTGAGCGCTCGTTACAAGTAAATCGTTACCCCTTTTTGGGCGGGCGGATGGCGTTCCAATACGCTTCATACGCCTGCTCATTTTTATTGTCACCGGGGTGGTAATACACCCGGTCGCGCAGCGCATCCGGCAAATACTGCTGTTCCACCCAGTGGTGGGGGAACGCGTGGGGATACAGATAGTGCTGCCCTTTGTTCGGGTTGTCCTCGCCGTCGTAATGCTTGTTTTGCAGCTGGCGGGGAATGGGACCGCTGCGCCCCGCCTGCACATCCGCCATCGCGGCGTTGATCGCATCGTGGGCGGAGTTGGATTTGGGGGCGCGGCACACCATAATGACCGCGTCCGCCAGCGGCAGCCGCGCTTCCGGCAGCCCCACATGCAAGGCGGCATCCACCGCCGCTTTCACGATGGGGATGATCATCGGATACGCCAGCCCCACATCCTCGCAGGCGCACACCATCAACCGGCGGCAGGCGGAGGGCAGATCCCCCGCTTCCAGCAGCCGCGCCAGATAATGCAGCGCCGCATCCACATCCGATCCGCGCATGGATTTTTGATAAGCGGACACGATGTCGTAGTGCTCGTCGCCCTCGCGGTCATACCGCATGGCGCTGCGCTGCGCGAGCTGGCGCGCGGTTTCTTCGGTCACCCGCACGGCGCCTTCGCCGTCCGGCGGGGTCGCCATCACGCACAGCTCCACCGCGTTGATGGCTTTGCGCACATCGCCGCCGCTGGAGGAGGCGATCACCGCAACCGCTTCGTCAGTTGCCGACACCAACACGCCTTTTTCCTGCTGCAAAAAGTCAAATGCCCGGCGCACCGCGCGCTCGATCTCGGACGCGTCCACCGCTTTGAATTCAAACACGGTGGCGCGGCTCAAAATCGCGCTGTATACATAAAAATACGGGTTTTCGGTAGTGGAGGCGATCAGCGTGATACGACCGTTTTCAATATGCTCCAGCAGCGTTTGCTGCTGCTTTTTGTTGAAATATTGGATCTCGTCCAGATACAGCAAAATGCCGCCCATACCCGCCAGCGTGTCCACCTCATCCACCACCGCTTTGATGTCGGCGGTGGTGGCGCTGGTACCGTTGAGCTTGTGCAGCCGCATATCGGTGCGCTGCGCAATGATGCGCGCGAGGGTGGTTTTGCCCACCCCGGACGGACCGTAAAAGATGAGATTGGGGATTTGTCCCCCTTCAATGATATGTCGCAAGGCTTTGTCGGGTCCCAGCAAATGCTGCTGCCCCACCATGTCCTCCAGCGTAGCCGGGCGCATCCGGTCGGCGAGCGGTGCCGCCATATCTCTCATCTCCTTTGTCATTCCGATGGTATAAAGCGTAGGGAACGCCAAAAGCGGCGTTCCCTACGGCTGGTTATAGGCAAAATCAATACAGCGGATACCGTGCGCAGATGTCTTCCACACCGGCGCGGATCGCGTCCGCCTTGTTGTCGAAATCGGTGATCGCATCGCTGATAAAGCCCGCGATCAGATCCATATCCGCTTCCTGCAGGCCACGGCTGGTGACCGCCGGCGTGCCAATGCGGATACCACTGGTCACAAACGGCGACAGCGGCTCGTTGGGGATGGTGTTTTTGTTGACCGTGATGTACACCTCGTCCAAGCGGTGCTCCAGCTCCTTGCCGGTGATGCCGCTTTCGCGCAGATCCATCAGCATCAGGTGGTTGTCGGTGCCGCCGGACACCAGCTTGTGACCGCGGTTCAGCAGCCCCTGTGCCAACGCCTTGGCGTTTTTGCGAATCTGCTCCTGATAGGTTTTGAACTCCGGTTTCAGCGCCTCGCCAAAGCAGACCGCTTTGGACGCGATCACATGCATCAGCGGGCCGCCCTGCGAACCGGGGAAGATCGCCTTGTCGATTGCTTTGGCATACTGTTCTTTGCACAGGATCAAGCCGCCGCGCGGTCCGCGCAGCGTTTTGTGGGTGGTGCTGGTCACCACATCGCAGTAAGGCACCGGGCTCATATGCAGCCCCGCGGCGACCAGACCCGCAATGTGCGCCATATCCACCATCAACAGCGCGCCGCAGGCATCCGCGATCTCGCGCAGCTTATCAAATCGAATCTCGCGCGGATAGGCGCTGGCGCCCGCCACGATCAGCTTGGGCTTGCATTCCATCGCCAGCGCCATCACTTTATCGTAATCGATGTAGCCGGTTTCTTCATCCACACCATAGGGCACGAAGTTGTACAGCTTGCCGGAAAAGTTGACCGGCGAGCCATGAGTCAGGTGACCGCCGTGTGCCAGATTCATACCCATCACGGTGTCGCCGGGCTGGATCAGCGCGAAATACGCGGCCTGGTTGGCTTGGGCGCCGGAGTGCGCCTGTACATTGGCGTGTTCCGCGCCAAACAGCTGGCATGCACGGTCGCGGGCGATGTTTTCCACCACATCCACTTCCTGGCAGCCGCCATAGTAGCGTTTGCCGGGATAGCCTTCGGCGTATTTGTTGGTGAGCACGCTGCCCATCGCCGCCATCACAGCGGGCGACACAATATTTTCCGAAGCGATCAGTTCCAGATTGCGGCGCTGGCGAGCCAGTTCGCGTTCCATCGCCTCGCCCACGGCGGGGTCGGCCTGTTTCACAAAGCCAATGGTGTCCATCATATCGGCGTACATAGAGTTCTCTCCTTTATTTTGAGTTTGGTATATTGGGTACATTTTACCATTCTTTTTCCTGAATTGCAACATCCCACGCGCTTTTCAGCGGCTGCCAGGCCGCAAATTTTTCGGAAAATTTCATGGCACGCGCCGGGCTAGAGGACGGCAGAGTCACTTTGGGCAAAGCGGCAAACGGATCGGGGCGCACCAAGCGGTCGTAAAACCGCGCCGCACCCACCGAATTGAAAGCCACCGCCCGCAACTGCGGGTGCTGCTGCGCAAAGGACACAAAATCGTTGGCGACCGCATCGGTGATGGCGGCATCGGCGCTGCCCTGTCGTTGACAGGTAGCCAGCACATCCCACACCGCCAGCCGGTGGCGCTCCACAAACGCGACGCGGTCGGCATAATCGGGCGACCATTCCTCCTCCCACAGCGCAAACAGCAGCCGCCAAAAGGCGTTTTGCGGATGACCGTAATATTGCTGCCGCTGCAGCGACTGCACCGACGGCATGGTGCCCAAAATCAAAAGGCGTGCATCCGCTGTTCCCAGCGGAGCCAGTCCGGTTGGCATAGACTTCCTTCCTTTCTGTGATTGACAGCACTCCCCCGCCGTGCTACACTGGCGGTACACAGTTTTCGACAAGAGAGGCGACGGCATATGACCAAAAAACAACGCGCGCTGCTGGCAATCGACGCGCTGAAGCAGCGGTATCCCGAGGGTATTTGTTCGCTGCAATATACCGAACCGCTGGAGCTGCTGATTGCAACGCGGTTGTCGGCACAATGCACCGATGCGCGGGTCAATATGGTGACTCCCGCGCTGTTTGAGCGGTTTCCCACGCTGGAGGCGTTTGCCGAAGCCGATCCGGAAGAGGTGGGCGAATACATCCACTCCTGCGGGCTATACAAAACCAAAGCACGGGATATTGTCGCGATGGCACGAATGCTGCGCGACGAATACGGCGGTGTGGTACCCGACACGGTAGAGGAGCTGATCAAGCTGCCGGGTGTGGGGCGCAAAACCGCCAATCTGGTGTGCGGCGACATTTACGGCAAGCCCGCGGTGGTTACCGATACCCATTGCATCCGCATTGCGGGGCGGTTGGGGCTGGTGGACAGCAAGGACCCGTATAAGGTGGAGCGCCAGCTGCGCGAGCTGTTGCCGCTGGAGGAAAGCAACGCGTTTTGTCACCGGTTGGTGTTGTTCGGACGCGAGATTTGTTCGGCGCGTTCCCCCCGCTGCGCCGATTGCCCGCTGAGCGACCATTGCCCCTCCGCGAGCAAAACTATGTAAGCCGCATCGAAATAAGCGGCGGGGATCAGCCTTTCTCTGTGAGGAAGTTGGATTTTTGCACAGCAAAAAGACGGCGGGAGAGAGGGAATGTCGCCCACTTTAGGTGGTATGAAAAACTTTTTTCTCTCCCTCAGTCTCGCTGGCGCTCGACAGCTCCCTCGTCAGAGGGAGCCAAATGGGAATTCTACCGACCTGTCATTCTGAGCAAAGCGAAGAATCTTCTTCGGTATTTTCGTAGGGGACGATGCCCACATCGTCCCACAAGCAAACATATTCCGCTGACGGCGGGCGCAAGCCTTCTCCTTGAGGAGAAGGTGCTGAGCGCAGCGAAGCGGATGAGGTGGAAAAAGCAATAAACCTTATGATGCTGGCGGCGGGCGCATGGCCCCTTTGAGTAAAGTGGGCTGTCGCGGCTTTGCCGCGACTGGGGGATTGTCTCCGTCCATCAGGCGGCGTTTGACCGCGCCATTTCGTTACAATCCCTCCGTTACAGCTTACGCTGTGCCACTTCCCTTTACACAAGGGAGGTAACCGCTCGGCGATGGTTTGTATAAAATTCTGACACCTCATCCACCGCCGTTCGGCGGTCCCCCTTCCCCTCTAGGGGAAGGCTTGCGGGGACTCATCATCCCCCACACGCAGGAAATCACCTCCGAGGGGAAGGCTTGATGAGCTTCTTCATCGACAGATAGAGAAAACCACCGCAAGGGGAAGGCTTGAGCGGTGCCTTCGCTTTCGGGGTTCGTCCCGCGTTATTGCGGGAGCAGCTGCCAATGATGATCGCGCGCCAGCCGCATACGCACCAGCCGATACACCGGACAGGCGATCAAACTCAGCACACCCCACAGCACCGAATAGATCAGGCACACCTGTCCCTTAATATTCAACGGCAGACGGCTATAATCCCACACATTCAAATGCAGCCGCAGGTTGACCACGTAGCCGCTGATAAATTCCAGCGCGGTGACCGCTCCGGCGCACAAGGTGCAGCGAAACAGCGGTCGCCGGTCGGCGAATCGCTCGTGGATGGCACCGATCACCTGAAAACAGCAGCCGCCCAGCAAAAACATACTCCAATGGGTATAGCCACGCCAGCAAATTTCAATCAGATTATAGAGCAGTCCCCCGATGCAGAACACGCCGACGGCGGTTTTGTGTCGGGGGATGATGTTTTGACTCATAAGGCATCCCTCCGCTATCAGTATGCCCGGCGGAGGGCGCTTTTTTCAAAAGGATGCGGTCAAAAATGCTTTACAGCGTGGCAACAACTTCCACTTCCACCAGCACATCCTTGGGCAGCGACGCGACTGCCACGCAGGAACGCGCGGGTTTACCGGTAAAATAGCGGCCATATACCGCGTTGAACGCGGCGAAATCACTCATATTTTTCAAAAAGCAGGTGGTTTTGACCGCTTTTTCCAGCGAGCTTCCCGCCGCTTCCAGCACCGCAGTCAGATTTTTCATCACCTGTTCGCTTTGCGCTTCAATGGTGGTCGCGGTCACATCGCCGCAAGCGGGATCGATCGCGATCTGGCCGGAGGTGTACACCATACCGCTGGCGACGATCGCCTGCGAATAGGGGCCGATGGCTTCAGGGGCATTCGGGGTATGGACAACAGTAGACATAACGCATTTCTCCTTTTCATATCACAAAATATTAGTCGATCAGTTTGAAGCCCGCGCCGGTCAACGCGCCGCGGATCTCGTCAATATGGGCGTAGTTGCGGGTTTCCAGCCGCAGCCGCAGGAAACAGCCGTTAACATCCGAGCCCTCGCTGGCACGCTCGTGGTGAACCGACACCACGTTGCCGCCTTTTTCGGCGATGAGGTGCGCTACCGTTTCCAGCTGGCCGGGTTTGTCCAGCAGCTCCACCGTCAGCTGGCAAGAGCGACCGGAGGTGAGCAAACCGCGTTTGATCACGCGGGACAGGATGGTCACATCGATGTTGCCGCCGGACACCAGGCAGATGACCTTTTTGCCCTCGACCGGCACCTTATGGAATAGCGCTGCCGCCAACGGCACCGCACCCGCGCCCTCGGCGATCAGCTTTTGGCTTTCGATCAGTGTCAGAATAGCGGTGGAAATCTCGTCGTCGGTCACGGTCACGACCTCGTCCACATAATCGCGGCAATACTGGAAAGTATGCTCGCCCGGCTCTTTCACCGCGATGCCGTCGGCGATGGTGGATACCGCGTCCAGCTTCTCGATTTTGCCGTGCGCCAGCGATTGCTGCATGCTGGGAGCGCCTGCCGCCTGCACGCCGTACACCTTGACGCGAGGATTCAGCGATTTGATGGCGAACGCCACGCCGGAGATGAGTCCGCCGCCGCCCACCGGCACGATCACCGCGTCCACATCCGGCAGCTGCTGCAGCATTTCCAGACCGATGGTGCCCTGTCCGGCGATGACATCTTCGTCATCGAACGGGTGGATAAAGGTGTAGCCTTTTTCCTCTTTCAGCTCCAGCGCTTTTTGATACGCGTCGTCATACACACCTTTGACCAGACAAATCTCCGCGCCGTAGCGTTTGGTCGCCTCCACCTTGGAGATAGGAGCGCCGTCCGGTAGGCAAATCAGCGATTTGATGCCGTTTTTGGTCGCCGCCAACGCCACGCCCTGTGCGTGGTTGCCCGCCGAACAGGCGATCACACCCTTGGCTTTTTCCTCTTCGGTCAGCTGGGAAATTTTGTACGCCGAGCCGCGCACCTTAAACGAACCGGTCACCTGCAGGTTTTCGGTTTTCAGATAAATATCGCTGCCGGGGCAAATGTTGGGGGCGTGGATCAGATCCGTTGTCCGGATCACATCCTTTAACGCATACGATGCATGATAGATTTTGTCGAGTGTCAACATGATGGCTATCTCCTTTTGTCGATAAAATAAAAAAACGCTCCGCCCCGATTGTCCGAGGCGAAAGCGTTTGGCTTCCGTGGTACCACTCCGATTGCCGCCCAAGGCGGCCGCTTTGGCAGGCATCCAACAATGCCCTCTTCTGTAACGGGAAGTCCCGTACCGGCTTACTGACACAAACGGTTCAGCCGGTCTGCTCCAAGGTGATTGATCCCGTGTTCCCTGCCGTCTCGCAGCGACCGACGGCTCTCTGAAAGGGGTGACGGCGGGATGCCGCCCTTTTCCGTGCATTTGGTGTATGGTGTCAATATACGCCTTTGCACGGCGTTTGTCAAGGGCGATTTTGGCAAAATGCGCCCCGCGTTTTTTGCCAAACTTGTTCAACCCGCAAAAAGTGCGGTCACACCTCGGGGATCGTGAACTCCACCGACACCGGATAGGTATGGCGGCTTTGCTCGTCGGTGGACACCCATTTGGACAGGCGATAGACCCCCGGCGACAGACGGCCGTAGTCGTCCTCCCACCGGATGGTTTTCGCCGGTTCGTCCGCCTTGCCGCTCGGCGCGGTGTACAAAATGGAATTCACCAGCATCAGCTCGCCCGAACGCAGCGGCAGCTCGCGCCACTCGCCCGCCTCTTTACGCGACAGCGCATAATCCTGTCCGTAATACACATCTGATACCCCGGCGTTGTGCAGAGTGTAGTCCAATCCGGTCGCGCCGATCTGCCGCACCTGCAAAGTCACCTGCGGCGACCGGTCGCGGGTAGCCATCCAAATGCCGCCCGCCGCCAGCACCACCGCCAGTGCGCCGCCCGCTGCGGCTGCTATTGCACTTATCCGTTTTTTCGTCATAGCGCTCTCCCCCTTGCTTGTCGCCTTTGGTTCGTTTCTTTTTTAGTGTATCATATGGCAAAAATGAATTCAATACGCTTTTCACACAAATCGCATCATCTATTTTTGGCATCGGTTATATATCCCATGCCGGAGAGTGCGAAAAAGCGCCCTCTGCCGAACCGGACAGAGGGCGCTTATATACTGACTAGTACTTTGGACTCACCCATTTCATCTGAATTTTGGAATTCGGATCATGTATTCAGCCCATTGGACTCACCTTTTCAAGTTATTTGCGATTTCTTCGTGAGCAGGAATTTACGAATCATAAGCATCACCTTTTCAGGGATTGTTTCTCAGGATTCCCCACTCTTGGAGAGACATGACCTTTTCGGCGGACTCACCCTTTCAAAGAAAAATGGTCGATTCGTCGTTGCTAAGCCATTGGACTCACCTTTTACAAAGATTTTTGTTGTTACCCCGGCGCTGCCCTTACGGCTGCACCGGAAATCGCGATCACGCGAGGTTATGTCATCATCGGACTCACCTTTTTGCAAATTTTGCTGTTATTGAAGATGCATTCTTATACCACGGGACTCACCTTTTCGCAAAATGATTATTTTCCAAAAAGCCTTTTCCTTATCTCATGGGACTCACCTTGTCGGTAAGATTTCGAACCATCTATCTATTCTATTGTCGATACGCCGCTTGTCGAATGGCTTTACCATTCCCGACCGCTGCGCGGTCTGGCGTCATCGTCGGCGCGATGCGCGCCGCCCGGCTTGCAAACCACATCTGGAAAGCAACACACTGTTGCCGGTCAAAAGGATCGCCGGGGCGGAACACCGAAGTCTTCCGGGGAACCGGGATGCAGCTTTTCAAACTTCCGCTAATCGGTCAGCTCTGCCGAGTCGCCTGTGCGGTATGGCTCCCGCACGAAGCCGTGTTCTGGGGTTCAATGTCCATGTTCATCGGAGCCACCTCTTTCTGTCTGGATTGATCTCCTCTTCGGGAGATCCCCTTCTCTCTCTTCCCTTTCTGCAACTACAGTATAGCATCGAGCTTCGTGTTTGTCAATAGGTTTTTTCAAGAATTTATGTTTCTTTTATGAACTTTTTATAAACATGTATTCGACAAAAGGCGGGAAAGATTTCCCTTGACGGCGGGGCGTTGTCGGGGTACAATACATAGAGATCGAAACCAAAGCAAACGGAGGCGACAAGTATGGCTGATGAATTCGGCGCGGATCTGATGACCATTGTGGACGACGAGGGCAATCGGCATCAGTTTGAACTGCTGGACGCGATCGAAACCGACGACGGGCGCTATGTGGCGCTGCTGCCGGTGTATGACCAACCGGAGGAGAGCGTGCAGGATGACGGCGAGCTGGTCATTTTGGAAGTGGTGGAGGAAGACGGCGAAGAGCTGCTGGTCACCATTGACGATGACGATATCTTTAACGAGATCGCGGAGATCTTTGAAGATCGGCTGTCGGATCTGTACGAAATCGACTCGGCAGACGACGAGGAGTAATCGAAAAAAGCGTATCCTGCGCTGTACGCGGACCGCTGCCTTTTAACCCTACTACAGTTTGAATTCGGGAGCCTTGCTCCGGTGCCGGATGGCAGACCTCCCCGCTTTGCGGGAAGAAGGGAGCGTGAACGCACCGGGCGGCGCCCACCTGCTTCTTGTTTAGTAGCAGGTTACTACGGCAGCATTACGGCAGGGCGGGATATTTGTTTTTATCGAACGCAGAAAAGCGCTGTCGCGGAACATTCCGCGACAGCGCTTTTTGTTTTGGTATTCAAGGCACCCGGACGATCCGCAGCCCTTGTTTTTGCGCGTACGCCAGCGTATAGGCGGCGCCGCCGGTGTTGCTTTCGCAAAACGCGACACACACGGCGCTGTTGTCCACCAGATAGCGGTTGCGCCGCTGCATACAGCCGGGTTCGTATTGATCCGACACGGCGGTCACTTTGTCCGCCTGGGCACACAGGCGCGCATAGCGGGCGCGATCCTCCGGCGACCACGGCGCATGCCACTGGGGACAGGGCACCACCAAAATCAGCCGCAGCTGCGGATACGCGCCCCGTAGCGACAGCACGGCGCGTGCCGCCAGCTCATCAAATCCGAGCGCCCCGCCCACGCCGAAATAGCGGATTCCCTCCTCCGCCAGCCGCTGCACAGCGGCGGTGAGCGCCATATACAGCGCATCGGTATCCGCCGGCAAGCGCCGGTGCCCGGTAAAGCAGCAGGTTTGCTCCCGCAGCGTCATGCGGGTTCCCCCTCGGACTGGGCGGAGGCAAACTGCGAATTATACAGCCGATAATAGAAACCCTTTTGCGCCAACAGCGATTCGTGGGTGCCGGTTTCCACCACATTGCCTTTATCCAGCACCAGAATCAAGTCGGCATCGCGAATGGTGGACAGACGGTGCGCGATCACAAAGGTGGTGCGCCCCTGCATCATGCGGCGAAACGCGCGCTGGATGCGCTGTTCGGTCAGAATATCCACCGAGCTGGTGGCTTCGTCCAAAATCAGCATGGGCGGATCCAGCAGCATGGCGCGCGCAATGGTCAGCAGCTGCTTTTGCCCTTGCGACAGGTTGCCGCCGTCCTCGGCGATCATGGTCTGGTAGCCTTGCGGCAGGCGGCGGATAAAGCTGTGCACATGGGCGGCCTTGGCGGCCGCCTCCACCTCTTCGTCGGTGGCATCCGGGCGACCGTAGGCGATGTTATCCCGCACGGTGCCGGCGAACAGCCAGGTTTCCTGCAGCACCATACCGAAATGGCGACGCAGATCATCCCGCCCGATAGCGGAGATCAGCTGACCGTCGACACGGATACTGCCGCGATCCAGCTCGTAAAACCGCATCAGCAAGTTGACCAGCGTGGTTTTGCCCGCGCCGGTGGGACCGACGATGGCGACGGTCATACCCGGTTCGACATCCAGATTAAAGTCGCGGATCAGCGGCTTTTGCGGATTATAGGCGAAATCGACATGGTCAAAACGGATGCGCCCTTTGGGATGATCCAGCACCCCCGGTGCGTCCGGCGTTTGCTCCGGCTCGTCCATCACCTGGAACACCCGCCGCGCCGACGCGATCGCCAGCTGCAGCTGCATGGTGATGGCGGTGATCTCGTTAAACGGTTTGGAGAATTGCGCAGTATAGGTCAAAAAGCTGGCGATCACACCGGGGGTCAGCCCCGCCAGCACGCCAAACACGCCCACCAGCACATACGCCACATTGTTGACAAAGCGGGTGGAGGGGTTGACCAGCGCCGAGGCGAACTGCGCCCGATAGCCGCAGCGATACAGCTCTTCGTTGATCTCGTCAAACTTTGCCGCTGCGCGTTGTTCGTAGCCGAACGCCTTAACGGTGCGGCTGCCGGTGATCATCTCTTCGGCGTAGCCGTTGAGTATACCCAGCGTGCGGCTTTGCTCCGCAAAGCGGCGGCTGCCGTAGCGGGTGATGACAAAGCCTACCAAAAAGCACAGCGGCGTAACCAGCACCGCCACCAGCGTGACGGCGGGGTTCAGCGTCAGCATAAAGATCAGCGTCAGCAGCACGGTGATGACACCGGTGACCAGCTGCACAATGCCTTGGGTCAAGCCGTCCGCGATGGCGTCGATATCGTTGGTAAAGCGGCTCATCATATCGCCGCGGGAATGGGTGTCAAAATAGCTGACCGGCAGACGGGACAGCTTGCCGAACAGGTCGGTGCGCAAATCGCGCACCGTGTGGTTGGCGACCAGATTGGCCAGCAGCGCCGTCACCCAGTTGAGCACCGAGCCGGTCACATACAGCACGCCGATCACCGCGAGCAGCTGCACCAGCGTCAGCCCGGGGGTGGCATCGGCGGCGGGCAGGATAAGGTCGATCGCCGATCCCACCAGCCGAGGCGCCGTCAGCAGCGCAACGTTGCCGATCAGCGCGCACAACACCGCACCCGCCAGCAGCCAGCGCTGACGCCCCACATAGCGCATCAGCCGGGACAACACATGATCGTGCGGATTGGGTTGCTTGCTCATACCTCATCCTCCTTCCGCTCCTGCGACGCGCAGATCTCGCCGTACACCGGGCAGGTCTGCAACAGCTGGTCGTGGGTGCCCACGCCCTTCAGCTCGCCGTCGTCCATCACCAGCAGCAGATCCGCCTGTTTCACGGCGCTGACCCGCTGGGATACCATAAACACGGTGGGGTTGCCCGCCATCCGGCGGATGGCGCGGCGCAGCGCCGCATCGGTGGCATAGTCCAGCGCGCTGGACGAATCGTCCAGCACCAGAATATCCGGGTGGCGCACCAGCGCGCGCGCAATGGTCAGCCGTTGGCGCTGACCGCCGGACAGGTTGGCGCCGCCCCGCTCGACCGGCGCATCATATTGCATCGTTTTTTGCTCGATAAATTCCGCCGCCTGCGCCATCTGCGCCGCCGCGCGCACCTCTTCGTCGGTGGCATCCGGGTTGCCCCAGCGGATGTTGTCCGCCACGGTGCCCTCGAACAGCTCCACCGCCTGCGGCACCAGCCCGATCTTGCCGCGCAGTGTCGCCAGCGGATAATCGCGCACATCCGCGCCGTTGACGCGGATACTGCCCTCGGTCACATCGTAAAACCGCATCAGCAGTTGGATCAGGGTGGTTTTGCCGGAGCCGGTACCGCCGATGATGCCCACCGTGGCGCCGCGCGGCACCGCAAAGGAGATATCGGTCAGCGCCTGTTCGCCGCCATGGTACGCAAAGCTGACATGGTCAAACACCACTGCATCCGCTTGCGCATCCTCGGTCGCGCCCGCGCCGTCGCGGATCGCGGGTTCGGTATCCAAAATCTCCTGCACCCGACCGGCGCTGGCAAACGCTTTGGTATAGGTGACCACCAGGTTCGCCACCACGATCAGCGCCAGCAGGATCTGGTTGACATAGTTGATAAACGCGATCAGCTCGCCGGTGGTCATGCTGCCGGCGTGGATCTGGCCGCGGCCGATCCAGATGATCAGCAAAATTGCCGCGTTCATAATGAGCTGGGTCACCGGGTTCAGCAGCGCCGATACCTTGCCCACCCGAACGGCCGCCTGTTTGTGCTCGTCCACCGCCTCGTCAAAGCGGGTTTCCTCCCGCCCGGTGCGGGCAAACGCGCGGATCACCCGCACGCCGGACAGATTTTCCCGCAAAATCAGTCCCAGCCGGTCCAGCTTTTTCTGCACCGTGCGGTGCATGGGGGTGGTTTTGCTCATCACCAACACAATGGTGATCACAAACAGCGGGATAGCGCACAAAATGATGAGCGCCAGCTTCCAGTTGATGGTAAACGACATCACCACGCCGCCGATGCACAAAAACGGCGCACGCACCACCAGCCGGATCAGCATCGCGACCGCATATTGCAGCTGGTTGATGTCGCTGGTGACCCGGTTGACCAGCGAGGTGGTGCCGAACGCATCCCATTGGGAATGGGACATGGCGGTGATTTTGCCGAACACCGCCTGACGCAGGCGGGTACCGAAGCCTTGCGAGGTGACCGACGCGACATACTGGCACACCAGCGCGCTACACAGCCCCAGCGTGACAATACCCAGCATTTTCAGCCCCATATTCCACACCACGCTGCAGTCGCCCGCCAGTACGCCCTGATCAATGGCCTTCGCCATCATCAGCGGCAGATACAGTTCCAATATCGCTTCCAGCAGTTTGCATAGCGGGCCGATAATACAATAGCCGGTATACGGCTTGATATACGGTCCGAATTTTTTCAGTTGCAGTTGCATGAATACTCCCCTTTTATCCGTGAGTAAAGCCCCCTCCGGCGAGGGGGCTTTTGGTTACAGCGCCGCCAGCGCCCCGGCGATATCGGCAATGATATCGTCCACATGCTCGATGCCGACCGACAGCCGCACCAGATCGGGCGTAACGCCCGCTTCCGCCAGCTGCTCGTCGTTCATCTGCCGGTGGGTGGTGGAGGCGGGGTGCAGCAGACAGGAGCGCAGATCCGCCACATGGGTCGCGATGGCGATCATGTGCAGTCCGTCCATAAACGCCTGTGCCGCCGCGCGGCCGCCCTTAACGCCGAACGAGATGACACCGCAGGTGCCGTTCGGCATATATTTTTGCGCCAGCTCGTAGCTTTTGTCGCCCGGCAAGCCCGGATAGCTCACCCACGACACCTTGTCCTGCTGCTGCAGCCATTTCGCCACCGCCATGGCGTTTTGGCAATGCCGCTCCACCCGCAGATGCAGCGTGTCGATGCCCTGGCTGAGCAAAAAGGCGTTTTGCGGGCTGGGGGTAGTGCCGAGATCCCGCATCAGATGGCACCGCGCCTTGGCGATGTAAGCGGCTTTGCCGAAATGCTTGGCATAGGTGATGCCATGGTAGGTATCGTCCGGCGTGGTCAGCCCGGGGAACTTGTCCGCGTGGGCCATCCAGTCGAAATTACCGCTGTCCACGATGATACCGCCCAGCGCCACCGCGTGACCATCCAGATATTTGGAGGTCGAATGGGTCACGATATCCGCCCCGAATTCAAACGGACGGCAGTTGATCGGCGTAGGGAAGGTGTTGTCCACAATCAGCGGTACGCCATGCGCGTGGGCGTGGCGGGCGTATTGCTCAATGTCCAGCACATGCAGCGAGGGGTTGGACAGGGTTTCGCCGAACACCAGCTTGGTGTTCGGGCGGAACGCCGCTTCCAGCGTATCGTCCGATGCAAACGGTTCGATAAAGGTCACTTCGATGCCCAGCTCGCGCAGGGTTTTATAAAACAAATTGAAGGTGCCGCCGTATACCGCGCTGGCGCAGATCACATGGTCGCCGCTGCCCGCGATGTTCAGCACCGCCAGCAACGTCGCCGCCTGACCCGCCGAGGTCATCAGCGCGCCCACGCCGCCTTCCAGCGCCGCCACCTTGTTTTCCACCGCGTTGGTGGTCGGGTTGGACAAGCGGGTATAAAAATCGCCGCTGATCTTCAGATCAAACAGATCGCCCATCTGCTGGGAGCTGTCGTATTTGAAGGTGGTGCTTTGGTAAATGGGCAGCACCCGCGGCTCGCCGTTTTTCGGCTGCCAGCCCTCTTGAATACATTTGGTTTCGATGTTCCAGTTGTTCACGCGTTCTCCGCCCTTTTTATTGTAATGTGCCATAAGCGTTTTCAATATACCATATATTCCCGTAAAGTGCAAAAGAATTTTGCACCGGCGCACATTCTATGGTATAATAGACAGGATAAACCATTCAGGAAAGGGCGGATCGTTTCGTGGATAATTTTGTGGAACAGCTGGTACAAAAGCAAAAGGGAGGGCGCGACTGGGCCATCAGCGCCGCGGCGGTGATCGTGACCGTGGTGGCATCGGTGCTGTGCTTTTTGTATTTGATGCCGGCATTTTTGATCGTGATGGTGGGGCTGATCTACGCCTCCTATTGGATCATTTCCTCGCTGGGACGGGAATACGAATACTGCGTAACCAACGGCGATATCGATATTGATCTGATCGTTGCCAAGCGCAGCCGCAAGCGCATCGTGTCGGTGCGCGGCAGCAAGATCGAGTCGCTGGAGCCGTTTTCCGGCACGGTGCCGGGCGGCTTTGACCGCACGGTGATGGCGGTATCCTCGCCCGCCGCCAAAGGATGCTGGCGGTTCACCTATCGCAGCAAGAAAAACGGTCACACCCAGGTGATCTTTGAGCCGAACGATGCGGTGCTGAACGAGCTGGTCAACGGGCTGTCGCGCCCGATGCAGGTGGCTGTGAATCAGCAGCGGATGGGATAACAAAAGAGGAGGGTCATGGTATGATGGCGGTTCTCAACACAGACGAGATGCGGCGGGCAGAAGCCGCCGCCAACGAAAGCGGACTGGATTATGCGCGAATGATGGAAAACGCGGGCAGCGCCGCCGCGCGGGTGATCCGGCAGCACTATCCGGTGGCCGGACAAACGGTGATGATTCTGTGCGGCAGCGGCAACAACGGCGGCGACGGCTTTGTCATCGCCCGCAAGCTGCTGGAGCAAAACGCCAAAGTCGGCATTATTCTGACCGGCGATATGCCCCGCACCGCCATCGCGATGGAGATGGCACAGCGGCTGCGGCATCTGCCGATCCCGGTGTATCGCTGGATGCAGGATCCGCAGGCGGCGGTGCAGGCGCTGCAATCCACCCGGCTGGTGGTGGATGCGGTGTTCGGCATCGGCTTTCGCAAGGTGCTGCCGGACAGTCTGCGCGGGTTGTTCCGGCTGATCCACGACCGGCGGATCCCGGTGGTAGCGGTGGATATTCCCAGCGGCATGAACGCAGACGATGGGCATTGCGACCCCGACACGCTGCGCGCCGCGCTGACGGTGACCTTTACCGCGCTGAAACCGGCACTCACCATGCCGGAAGCGGCTCCGGTGTATGGTCGGGTGGAGGTGGCGGACATCGGGATGCCGCCCGAAATCTGGCAAGCGTACGCCGGCACCCCCACCGTGATCGATTCCAAAATGGTGCAGGCGTGCTTTTCGCCACGACCGGAGGACAGCCACAAGGGTACCTTTGGCCATGTGCTGGCGGTTTGCGGCAGCTACGGTATGGCGGGAGCCGCCACATTGTCGGTGCGCGGCGCTTTGCGCAGCGGCGCGGGACTGGTGACCGCGGCGATCCCGCGCAGCATCTATCCCATGGTTACCGTAGCCCAACCGGAGGCGGTGTGTTTGCCGCTGCCGGACGACGACGAGGGACAGCGGCAACCGGAGGCACGGGAGCGGCTGTATCCGGCGCTTGCCAAAGCGACCGCGCTGCTGGTCGGCTGCGGCTTGGGGCAGGGCGAGGAGGCAACCGCACTGGTGCTGGATCTGCTGGAACGCGCCACCTGCCCGATGGTGCTGGACGCGGATGGCATAAACGCCGTTTGCGCGCATATAGATAAGCTGAAAGCACACGAAGCCCCCTTGATTCTGACCCCGCACCCCGGCGAGATGGCGCGGCTATGCCACACCACCGTCGCTGAAGTAGAATCCGACCGGATCGGCACCGCCCGCCGGTTTGCCGCCGACAACGGCGTGTGGGTGGTGCTGAAAGGGCACCGCACCATCATCGCCTCGCCCGATCGGGCGCTGCTGGTCAACCCGACCGGCAATCCCGGCATGGCGACCGGCGGCAGCGGCGATGTTCTCGCCGGAATGATCGCCTCGTTCGCCGCGCAGGGCATGGCGCCGCTGGATGCGGCAATGTGCGCGGTGTATCTGCATGGGCGCGCGGGGGATCACGCCGCCGAGCGGTTGGGACAGCACGCGATGCTGCCCAGCGATCTGCTGGACGACTTGGGGCCGTTGCTTCACACCATCGAAAACAGGAGCTGATGGCACTATGCCGCGTCGTTTGATCGCGCTATGCTGTGTACTGGTGGCGGGGCTTTGCGCTTGCCGCGCCGGCGGCGATACCGCCACCCCCGACCCGGTGACCACCGATTTTTCCTGCCAGGCGGACATCCACTATCGGGATATGTCCATCAAAGGCACGCTGTCCCGCTCGAACGCGGGCACGCTGACGCTATCCTTTTCCCAGCCGGACACGCTAAAGGGCGTATCGGCGCAGTGGACCGGCGACACGGTGCGCGCCACGCTGCACGGCTTGTCCTTTGATCTGTCGCCGGATACGCTGCCCGCCGGGGCGCTGGGCAGTGTGCTGATCGACGCGTTGGACGCGGCGGTGCGCGCTCCCACGGCGGGGACGCTGTGTGACGAGGGTTTGCGCTGGGAGGGCAGTGGCAAAAACGGCGCGATTACGATGCTTTGTGACCCACAGGACGGCAGCTTGCTATCGCTGGAGATGCCGGCGGTACCGCTTTCTGCCAGCTTTACCGGATTTGAAAAAACCGTGACATAATCGTTGCAAGGGCGACCCGAATCGGGTCGCCCTTTTGTCTTGCCAAACCCGTCGCGACCGTGTATAGTGAAAGAAAACACGCACAAGGAGGGCTTTTGTATGAGCTGTTCCCCCTACCCCGCCAATATGGTGCCGGAGCTTGCCGCGCTGGCACGGGAAGTGGCCGCCGAAGGAGCGGTGCTGCTGAAAAATGACCACCGGCTGCTCCCGCTGCAAAACGGACGCGCGGTATCGGTGTTCGGGCGGTGCCAGTACGATTATTACAAAAGCGGCACCGGTTCGGGCGGCATGGTCAATGCGCCGTATGTGGTGTCGCTGCTGGACGGATTGCGGCAAAGCCCGCATATCCGGCTGAACGAGCAGCTGGCGTCGGTGTACACCGACTGGTGCCGCCAAAACCCGCCGGAGCATCGTGCGGAATGGGCAGCCGACCCCTGGTCGCAGCCGGAAATGCCGCTGACCGAAGCGCTGGTGCAGCAGGCAGCGGCGTTTTCGGATACTGCGCTGGTCGTGATCGGACGCACCGCCGGCGAGGATCGGGACGCCGCCAACGCCGAGGGCAGCTTTTTGCTGTCCACCGGCGAGCGGGAGATGCTGCGTTTGGTCACCGCCCATATTCCGCATGTGGCGGTGCTGCTCAACACCGGCAATATCCTGGATATGAGCTGGGAAGACGACTACCCGGTGGACGCGATTTTGTATGTCTGGCACGGCGGCATGGAGGGCGGCAACGCCGCCGCGGATGTGCTGACCGGTGTGGTGCCCGCCGGCGGGCGGTTGAGTGATACCATCGCGCGCCGCTATGCCGACTACCCCACCACCGCGCATTTTGGCGGCGACGACGCGGTGGTTTACGCCGAAGATATTTTTGTCGGCTACCGCTATTTTGAAACCTTTGCCCCCGAGCGAGTGCGGTATCCGTTCGGGTTCGGGCTGGGCTACACCACCTTTTCCACACAGGCGCACGCGGAGATAGACGGCGATCAGATCACCGTATCCGCTACCGTGACCAACACCGGCGATGCCGCCGGAAAAGAGGTAGTGCAGGTGTATGCCGCCGCCCCGCAGGGCGCACTCGGCAAACCCGCGCGGGTGCTGGTGGGGTTTGGGAAAACCCGGTTGCTGGCGCCCGGCGGCAGCCAGACCGTGACCATTCGTTTTGCCGCAGAACAGATGGCATCTTACGACGACAGCGGCAAAACCGGTCACCGCTTCGCTTATGTATTGGAGGCGGGCGACTACACCCTGCTTTCGGGCAGCAATGTGCGGGATGCCCGACCGATCGGGGTGTTCCGTCAACCCGCGCTGCGGGTGGTACGGCAGTGCGAACAGGCGCTCGCGCCCTCCCCCGCGCATCCGTTTGAGCGGATGATCGCCCGGCAGGAGAACGGGCGGTTGGTACCGGCACAGGAGCCCGCCCCCACCCGACAGCAAAACCCCGCCGAACGAATAACCAATCGACTGCCCGCTCCGCTGACCCCGCCAGAGGGTCCCGCCCCCACCTTTGCGCAGGTGTGCCGCGGCGAAGCCACACCGGAGGCGTTTGTCGCCGCGCTGGCGCTGCCGGAGCTTGCCTATCTTTGCCGCGGCGAGGGAATGAACAGCCCCAAGGTGACCCCCGGCACCGCCTCGGCGTTCGGCGGGCTGACCCCCGCTTTGGCGGTAACCGGGCTGCCGGTTGCCTGCTGCTCCGACGGACCGTCCGGCATCCGCATGGACACCGGCACCCCCGCCACCTCGCTGCCGATCGGCACACTGATGGCGTGCACATGGGATCCGGCGCTGATCGAGCGGCTGCACCGGCTGGAGGGGCAGGAGCTGCTGCTGAATCGGGTGGATTGCTGGCTCAGCCCCGGTATGAACATCCATCGCCACCCGCTGTGCGGGCGCAATTTTGAATATTTTTCAGAGGATCCGCTGCTGACCGGCATGATGGCGGCCGCCGTGGTGCGTGGGGTGCAATCCACCGGCGTGAGCGCCACCCCCAAGCATTTTGCCGCCAACAATCAGGAGCACCGCCGTCACGACGCGGATTCACGCGTGTCGGAACGGGCGCTGCGCGAGGTGTATCTCAAGGGCTTTGAGATCGTGGTGAAAGCGGCGCATCCGGCGGCGATCATGACCTCTTATAACCCGATCAACGGACGTCACGCCGCCAACGCCTACGATTTGACCACCACCATTTTGCGGGACGAATGGGGATTCGACGGCATGGTGATGACCGATTGGTGGGCGAAAAAAGAGACGGACGGGCTGCTGAAACAAGAAGCCGCCATGATCCGGGCACAAAACGACATCGCCATGCCGGTGGGCAGCGAGGAATCCATTGTGGAGGCTGTGCAGGGCGGCGCGCTGACGCTGGGTGAAGTGCAGCGCTGCGCGGCGCACATTGTCCGGTTGCTGGCGCGGCTGCCGGTCAGCCGCGATTATCGCCCCGGCGGCGACAGCACCCCCGGCCACGCGCCGTTTGAAGTCGTTTGATGTAAGCCTATAACACGCGAACGCCCGCCGCTTATAAAAAAGCGGCGGGCGTTCGGTCATCAGCGGGTCGATCAGAAGCGGTTCTGCTCCTGGTTCTGCTGATTTTTGTTCTGGTTCTGATTCTGCTGATTTTTGTTTTGATTCTGGTTCTGCTGGTTCTTATTCTGGTTCTGATTCTGCTGGTTTTTGTTCTGATTCTGGTTCTGGTTGTTCATAAAGGTTAACCTCCGTTTTGATAAAAAGTACGGACGGCGGGTCGCGGCGCGACCGTTTCCATCCGCTGTTAGTATGGCGCGGCGACAGCGATTTATGCAAAAAATTTTTGAAACGCGGCGGCGGGGGTTGACAACGCGGCGGCAGCGCCGTATAATACTGTACAAATCCTGTTACAGACTGTGAAGGGAATAAGACACAGCCGGTGGCGTGCAGAGAGCCGGTGGTTTGGTGCAAACCGGTCGTGACCGCTGTGTGGATAGCTCATCCCGGAGTCGCTTGTTTGAAGCCGCTATGGTCTAGGGCAAGCCGTTTGGTCGCGTTACCGACCGGAGCTTTATTGGAAGCTCGCCATAAAGGGGCAGCTGCGGCTGTCCGAATCAGGGTGGTACCACGTGCGTTTTGCGCTCGTCCCTTTGCGGGACGGGCGCTTTTTGTATTTTTGGCACTCACAGCCACGGCAGGATCGACATTCACAAGGAGGATATTGGTATGAATTCCGGTTACCAAAAGTATGTACCCTTTCAACAGATCGATCTGCCCGACCGGCAATGGCCGAGCCGGGTGATCGAAAAAGCCCCTATCTGGTGCAGTGTGGACCTGCGCGACGGCAACCAGGCGCTGGTAACGCCGATGAACCTGCAGGAAAAGCTGGATTATTTCAAAGCGCTTTGCGACATGGGCTTCAAAGAAATCGAAGTGGGCTTTCCCTCGGCCTCCGAAACCGAATACGAAATCTGCCGCGAGCTGATCGAAGGCGGGCATATTCCCGACGATGTGACCATTCAGGTACTGGTGCAGGCGCGCGAGCACCTGATCCGCAAAACGTTCGAGGCGATCCGCGGCGCGAAAAATGTGATCGTGCATTTTTACAACTCCACCTCCACCCTGCAGCGCAAGGTGGTGTTCCACAAGGAAATGGACGGCATCATCGACATCGCCGTGCAGGGTGCCAAGCTGATCAAAGAGCTGACCGACAGCTACGACGGCGACACCAATATCCGGTTTGAATATTCGCCCGAGAGCTTTTCCGGCACCGAAATGGACAACGCGGTCGCGATCTGCGACGAAGTGATGAAGGTGCTGGGCTCCACCGCCGAAAACCCCGTGATCCTGAACCTGCCCAACACGGTGGAGATGTGCACTCCCAACACCTATGCCGATCAGGTGGAATATTTCATCCGCCATCTGCCACACCCCGAAGCCGCCATCATCAGCGTGCATCCCCACAACGACCGGGGCACCGGCGTCGCGGGCGCGGAGTTGGCGCTGCTGGCGGGGGCACAGCGGGTGGAAGGCACGCTGTTTGGCAACGGCGAGCGCACCGGCAATCTGGATATCGTGACCATGGGGCTGAATATGTACACCCAAGGGGTGGACCCGCAGCTGGATTTCAGCCAGCTGCCCGCTCTGCGCACCATGTACGAGCGCTGCACCAAAATGCACATTCACGAGCGGCAGCCGTATGCCGGCGAGCTGGTGTTCACTGCGTTCTCCGGTTCGCACCAGGACGCGATCAACAAGGGCATGGAGTATATGCGTACTTCCGGCACCCCATATTGGGAAATTCCGTATCTGCCCATCGACCCCGCCGATGTGGGGCGGCAGTATGAACCGATCATCCGCATCAACTCCCAGTCCGGCAAGGGCGGCGCGGCGTTCATCATGCAAAATGTGTTCGGTTACAACCTGCCCAAAGCGATGCACCCCGAATTCGGCGCGATGGTCAAAGCGGAATGCGACCACTTGGGTCGCGAGCTGTCGGCGGACGAGTTGATGGCGTTGTTCCACAAGAATTATCTGGAGGTTCCCGCCCGCTACCGGCTGCTGTCCCACTCCATCCACGAGGATCAGAACGGACAGGTTTCGTTCCAGGGTGTCATCACAGTGGACGGCAGAGAGCAGCCCATCCAAGGCGTTGGTAACGGACCGGTGGACGCGTTCTTCAACGCGGTGCGGTCGATGAAGATCCACGAATACACCTTTGTATCCTATCACGAGCACGCGGTGTCCGCCGGTTCCGACTCCAAGGCGATCGCGTATATCGAGCTGAAAAAGCCCGACGGAAAAACCATTTTCGGTGTCGGGTTGGAAAACAACATCAACTTTGCTTCGATCCAAGGCGTGTTGAACGCCATCAATCGGGCGGAGCAGACCAAATAAGGGAGGTTATTTTATGAAAAACTATCGCATTACGCTGCTGCGCGGCGACGGTATCGGTCCCGAAATCGTGAACGAAGCGGTCAAGGTGCTGGACGCGGTCAGCCAAAAATATGGGTTCACCCTGTCCTATACTGATGCGCTGATGGGCGGCTGCGCCATCGACGCGACCGGTTCTCCCCTGCCCGCCGAAACGGTGGAGGCGTGCAAAGCGTCCGACGCGGTGCTGCTCGGCGCGGTCGGCGGCTACAAATGGGATACGTTGCCCGGCAACCAGCGCCCGGAAGCGGGTCTGCTGGGGATTCGGTCGGCGCTGGGGCTGTTTGCCAACCTGCGTCCCGCCAAAATCTACGGACCGCTGAAATCCGCTTGCCCGCTGCGCGAGGACATCATCGGCGACAGCATGGATATTATGGTGGTGCGCGAGTTGACCGGCGGCATCTATTTTGGTCAGCGCGGACGCGAGGTCGTGGATGGTGTGGAATCGGCGTACGACACCGAGCGGTATTCGGTGCCGGAAATCGAGCGGATCGCGCGGGTCGCGTTTGAAACCGCCCGCAAGCGCCACAAGAAAGTGCACAGCATCGACAAAGCCAATGTGCTGGAATCCTCCCGGTTGTGGCGGGAAACGGTGATCCGTATCTCGAAGGATTATCCGGATGTGGAGCTGAACCATCTGTACATCGACAACGCCGCCATGCAGCTGGTGCGCAACCCGAAACAGTTTGATGTCATCCTGACTTCCAACATTTTCGGCGACATTTTGTCGGACGAAGCGTCTCAAATCGCCGGTTCCATCGGTATGCTGGCGTCGGCATCGCTGAGCAGCGGCAAATGCGGGCTGTACGAGCCGATCCACGGTTCGGCACCGGATATTGCGGGGCAGGGCGTGGCAAATCCGCTGGCTACCATTTTGTCGGCAGCGATGCTGCTGCGGTATTCGCTGGACGAAATCGCTGCGGCGGATGCGATCGAGAACGCAGTGGAAACGGTGCTGAACGCCGGTGTGCGTACACCGGATATTGTCGCCGAGGGCGAAACCGCTGTCAGCACCAGCGCCATGGGCGACGCGGTGGTAGCGGCGCTGCAATAAGTGGCGATAGGATAAAAGGCGATGTCGGAACAATCCGGCATCGCCTTTTTTGTGCGCCTCGCGCCGATGAACCGCGCAAAAATTTGCGTGCTGTCTGGCGACTGGGCAAAAGCCTTCTCCTTGAGATAATTCCCCCGCGCGCGGGGGAAATGTCGGCGCAGCCGACAAAAGGGGCCCGTCTTCGGGAGAAAAAGGTGCTGAGCGCAGCGAGGCGGAT
>ENA-UEQL01000029-UEQL01000029.1-human-gut-metagenome-genome-assembly--contig:-NODE-29-length-66736-cov-5.417888_pt1 | contig 66736 bp, 74 predicted proteins | sample MGYA00242905_ERZ507926 | MGnify/ENA primary metagenome ERZ507926 (study PRJEB26167, sample SAMN06115531) | human gut metagenome | host: Homo sapiens | place: China:Henan | collected 2015-09-09 | study...
CCTATTAAGGTAATTATGATCGTTTAATCCATAACCCAAGCTCTCGCTTGCGTTATTACTTGTGTTTTTAAGAGTACTTTCTCTTAAAGAATTTACAAGGACTCTCCATTGATTTCTCAATCAATTTCAAGTGAATGCTGTTCAATTTTCAAGGTGCGGCCGCTGTGCCCCTTTCGGGTGACAGCTTGTTTATTATATTACAATCGCTACTGCTTGTCAAGCACTTTTTACTCGTTTTTTCGAAAAAAACGTACTTTTTGTGTCAAAGCCCCGCTTCCGATTTTGCGCCGAGTGTGCTATACTGGGGGTATTGGGAAAGGGGGCGGCTGCCATGCAATGGGAAACACTTTCGGATGCCATCCGCATCGCCATCGATGATACCCACCGGTTCGGCACCGACGCCTTTCTGCTGGAGCATTTTGCAGCGGTTCGGGGCATCGATACGGTGTGCGACCTGTGCGCCGGGTGCGGCATCGTGGGGCTTTTGATGCTTCGCCGGGAGCGCCCGCCCCGGTCCGTTGCCGCGGTGGAGATCGCCCCGGGGGCGGTGGAGCTGATGCGTCAAAGCGCTGCGGCTTCTTCCCTTTCCGCCTTCACCCCGGTGGAGGGCGACCTGCGGGAAATTTCCGCCCTGCTGCCTGCCCACAGCTTCCGGCTGGTCACCTGCAACCCGCCCTATTTCCCGGAGGGCAGCGGCTACCTGTGCCCGGAGGACAGCCGGCGGCGGGCCCGCCATGAGCAGCAGGAAAGCTGCACGGTGGGGGAGGTCTGTGCGGCGGCGGCGTGGCTTTTGCAGTACGGGGGACGTTTTTGCCTGTGCCAGCGGCCGGAGCGCCTGACCGATGTGCTGCTTGCCATGCGGCAGAACGGGCTGGAGCCGAAGCGTCTGCGGTGGGTGCAGCAGCGGCCGGAAAAAGCCCCGTGGCTTTTCCTGGCGGAGGGCAAGGCGGGCGCCAAGCCCGGACTGATTACGGAGCCGCCCCTGATAGTGGAAAATGCGGACGGCAGCTACACCGATGAAATGAAGCAAATCTATCATATTTTATAAAGGAATGTGTGCGTATGGGAACCCTGTATATAGTCGGCACGCCCATCGGGAATTTGGGGGATTTTTCTCCCCGTGCGGCCCAGGTGCTGCGGTCGGTGGATTTTATCGCCGCGGAGGACACCCGTGTGACCCTGAAGCTGCTCAATCATTTTGAGATCCGGGCCACGCTCATCAGCTACCACGAGCATAACGCCGCCGCCCGCGGGCCGGAGCTTTTGGGGCGGCTGATGAACGGCGAAAACGGCGCCATTGTGACCGATGCGGGGATGCCCTGCATCAGCGACCCCGGCGAGGGGCTGGTGGCGCTTTGCCATGAAAACGGGGTGAAGATCGCTACGGTGCCCGGCCCCACCGCTGCCATGACGGCGCTGGCCGCCGGCGGCCTGCCGACCGGCAAATTCCTGTTCGAGGGCTTTCTGCCCATCAAAAAGGGGGAGCGCGATGCCGCCCTGCAGGCCATTGCCCGGCTGCCGCACACCCTTATCTTTTATGAAGCGCCCCACCGCCTGCGGCAGACCCTTGCGGCGCTGCTGGAGGGGCTGGGCGACCGCCCCGTTGCGCTGTGCCGGGAGCTGACCAAGCTGCATGAGGAGATGCAGCGCACCACCCTTTCCGCTGCGGTGGCGGAATATGCCGACCGGGAGCCGCGCGGGGAGTATGTGCTCATCGTGGGGGGCGCCGGGAAGGACGACCCTGCCGCCGGGATGACGGTGGAGGACGCTGCCGACCTGGTGCGCCGCCTGGCGGAGGAGGGTCAGTCCTTGAGTGACGCCGCCCGGCAGGTGGCAAAGGAGACCGGCTACCGCAAGGGCGAGCTGTACCGTCTGGCCGCCGGAAAGTGAATATTCCGCCGAAACGGCAAAACCCCCGTTCCTTTTGGGAACGGGGGACTTTGTTTTTACAGTTGCCTGCAATAAGATCAGATCAGCTCGATGATGGCCATCTCTGCGGCGTCACCGCGGCGGGGGCCGATCTTTACGATGCGGGTGTAGCCGCCGTTACGGTCGGCATACTTGGGGGCGATCTCATCCATAACCTTCTTGGCGACGGTCTCCTTGGTGATGTAGGAATAAACCTGACGCTTGGAGTGAAGGTCACCTGCCTTGGCAATGGTGATCATTTTCTCCGCCATCGAACGCACTTCCTTGGCACGGGTCACGGTCGTTTCGATCTTGCCGTTCTCCATCAGGAAGGTAACCATGGCACGGAGCATCGCTTTTCTATGGTCAGTGGATCTACCCAGTTTTCTGGCACCTGGCATTTATATCACTCCTTACCTTTTATTCGTCGTCGCTGTGCAGATTAAAGCCCAGAGCCTCCAATTTGCCCATGACTTCCTCCAGCGACTTTTTGCCGAGATTGCGAACCTTCATCATCTCTTCGGGCGATTTATTGATTAAATCCCCGACCGAGTTGACGCCGGCACGCTTCAGACAGTTGAAAGCGCGAACAGAAAGGTCAAGCTCTTCAATGGTCATCTCAAGAACCTTATCCTTACCGGATTCTTCCTTCTTATCCATGATCTCGGTGGCATTCACTTCATCGCTGAGTTCGACAAAGTGATTGAGTTGTCTATTGAGGATCTTGGCAGCCAAGCTGACGGCCTCTTTGGCAGAAATGGTACCGTCGGTCCAGATCTCCAGGGTCAGCTTGTCATAGTCGGTAATCTGTTCTACCCGGGTGTTTTCCACCGAGTAATTCACTTTCAAAACCGGTGTATAGATACTATCGGTAAAGATGGTACCCACCGGGGCCGCACCATTGTTCAGCTGCTTGTTGCGGTCGGCGCTGACATAGCCCTGGCCCTTTTGCAGAACCAGCTCCATATTCAGCTTGGCGCCCTCCGCCAGCGTTGCAATGTGCATTGTCGGGTCCAGGATCTCCACCTCGCTGCTGCCGGTAATACAGCCCGCGGTCACCTCACACTCGCCTTCGGCGGCAATGTGGACGGTAACGGGCTCCTCACCGTGGAGCTTGGCGATGAGTCCCTTGATGTTCAGGATGATCTCTACGACATCCTCCTTTACACCGGGGATGGTGGAAAACTCGTGCTGGACTCCGTCGATCTTAATGGAAGAAACGGCCACGCCGGGAAGCGAGGAGAGCAGAACCCTACGCAGGCTGTTGCCCAGGGTAATGCCAAAGCCACGGTCCAGCGGCTCGGCAATAAATTTGCCATAGCTGCCATCGGGACGAAGCTCTGCTGTTTCGATCTTAGGCTCGATAATTTTGACCATTCATTTCCCTCCTTAAATCAGCTTTTAGCGTACTGTACCTTCCCAAACTGACATTCGTCGGGTCAAGCATTATTTGCTGTAGAACTCAACGATCTGCTGCTCCTCGATGTCCATATCCACATCCTCGCGGGCGGGCAGACGAACGATTTTAGCGGTCAGCTGGTTCTTGTCAGCATCCAGCCACTGGGGAACAGGACGGGAAGCGTTAGCCTCGGTAACAAGCTTGATCTTATCGGAGTTGCGGCTGCCTTCGGCAACGGATACCACATCGCCGACCTTAACCAGAATGGAGGGGATATTCGCCTTCTTGCCATTCAGGGTATAGTGGCCGTGACGGACCAGCTGACGAGCCTCCTTGCGGGAAGCGGCAAAGCCCAGACGATAAACCACGTTATCCAGTCTGCGCTCCAGGATGCTCAACAGGTTTTCACCGGTCTTGCCGGGCATACGCTCCGCCATGTCAAAATACTTGAGCATCTGGTTTTCCATAACGCCGTAGTAACGACGGGCGGTCTGCTTGGCGCGCAGCTGCGTGCCGTATTCAGAAACCTTCTTGCGGGACTTGCCGTGCTGGCCGGGAACCGACTGTCTGCGGCCTACAGCGCACTTGTCGGAGTAGCATCTGTCGCCCTTCAGGAACAGCTTTTTGCCCTCACGACGGCAAAGTCTGCATACAGGACCTGTATATCTTGCCATCTTTTTTTCCTCCTATTATACGCGTCTTCTCTTGGGCGGACGGCAGCCATTGTGGGGAATGGGGGTGACGTCCTTGATCATGGTGACCTCCAGACCGGCAGCCTGCAGCGCACGGATGGCAGCTTCACGGCCTTGGCCGGGGCCCTTAACATAAACTTCTACGCTCTTCAGGCCATGCTCCATAGCAGCCTTGGCAGCCACCTCGGCAGCGGTCTGGGCAGCAAAGGGAGTGGACTTACGGGAACCGCGGAAACCGAGGCCGCCGGCAGAAGCCCAGGACAGTGCATTGCCCTGCGTATCGGTCAGAGTGACGATGGTGTTATTGAAGCTGGACTGGATATGGGCGGCGCCGCGCTCGATATTCTTCTTCTCACGGCGACGACGGATCACAGCCTTTTTTGCTACCTGTTTAGCCATATTCGATTTCCCTCCTTACTTCTTCTTATTTGCGATGGTCTTGGCGGGACCCTTCCGGGTGCGTGCGTTGGTCTTGGTGCGCTGGCCGCGAACGGGCAGGCCCTTTCTGTGACGGACACCACGGTAGCAGCCGATCTCCACCAGACGCTTGATGTTCAGCGCCACATCACGGCGCTTGTCACCCTCTACGATCAGGTGATGGTCGATATACTCACGGATCTTGGCCTCGTCCTCCTCGGTCATATCCTTCACGCGGGTATCGGGATTGACGCCGGTGGCAGCGAGAATGTCGTTGGCAGTCTTACGGCCGATGCCGTAGATATAGGTGAGTGCGATTTCCACCCGTTTTTCTCTGGGCAGGTCTACACCAGCAATTCTTGCCATTCTTTAGTACACCTCCGTTTCGTTACTATTAGCCCTGACGCTGCTTGTGCTTGGGATTATCGCAGATGACCATGATGCGGCCTTTCCGCTTGATAATCTTGCACTTTTCGCACATCGGCTTTACAGAAGGTCTTACTTTCATGATATTTACCTCCTTTTGTTCTGCACGGCGGGGTGCCGTGCCCTTGCTATTTACTTACTTGGTGCGCCAGGTAATGCGCCCCTTGGTGAGATCGTAGGGGGATATTTCCACCGTTACCTTATCACCGGGCAGGATGCGGATGTAATTCATACGCAGCTTGCCGGAAATGTGCGCCAGGATGATGTGCCCGCTGGGCAGCTTAACCTGGAACTGGGCATTGGGCAGCGCTTCTACTACCTCGCCCTCGATCTCAATAACATCTTGCTTGGACATATTGGCGTTTACCTCCCTCATTCTGGATCTGTGTCGTTATCCCTATGTGCCGCCGTTGCCAGTGCGCATCGCAGCCGCCGGTCCGTGGCATATTGCTCCGGGCCCAGCCGCAGGGCTGTCAGATGCACATGGCGCAGGTTTTTTCGTTTTGGGGTATCCAGCCGCCGCTTCCGGCCGTCGGCCAGCAGGCAGTCCTTTTCGCTGCATTCCAGCACCGCAAAGAGCCTTCCGGCATCCCGTCCGGCGGTGGCCAGCACCACGCTTCCTTTCTCCGGCATCCCGTGTCCTCCCGCTTACAGCTTGGTCAGTATGACCGGGCCGTTATCGGTAATGGCAACGGTATGCTCGAAGTGGGCCGAGGGGCTGCCGCTTTCGGTCACAACGGTCCAGTCGTTTTCCAGGGTGTAAACCCCTTCGCCCTTCAGGTTTATCATAGGTTCTATCGCTATGGTCATGCCGGGCAGCAGCCGCACGCCCCGCCCGGGGGTCCCGTAATTCGGCACCTCGGGGTCCTCGTGCATTTTGCGCCCTACGCCGTGGCCCACATATTCGCGCACCACGCCGTAGCCATAGCTTTCGGCATAGGTCTGCACCGCCGAGCCGATATCGCCCAGCCGGTTGCCCCGCAGTGCCGCCGCGATCCCGCGGTTCAGGCACTCCTGGGTGACCTCCAGCAGTTGTTTGGTTTCGGGGGCGATCTCCCCCACACCGACGGTATATGCGGAATCTCCGTGATATCCGCCGATGCAGGCGCCGACATCGATACTGACGATGTCGCCCTCCTTAATGATGTGCTTCTTATCCGGGATGCCGTGGATCAGCTCCTCATTGACGCTGATGCACGCCGCCGCCGGAAAGCCGTACAATCCCAAAAAGGAAGGGGTCGCTCCTCGGGAAGTAATCGTTTCGTGTACCACACGGTTGATCTCCCAGGTGCTGGCGCCGGGCTTACAGGCCCGAACACCGGCCCACAGGGCTTCAGCCGTTATTTTGCCGGCCTGCTTCATCAGGCCCAGTTCCTTGGCGTTCTTCAGTACGATCACAGCTTCATCCCTCCAGTATCTTCAGGATCTCTGCTGTTGCTTCATCGATGCTTGCCGTACCGTCTATCTCGGAAAGAACGCCGCGGTTGCGGTAGAATTCCACCACAGGATCCGTCAGGTCGTGGTAGACCTTCAAACGGGCTCGCACCGTTTCGGGACGGTCGTCCTTGCGTGCCTCCAGCCGGCCGCCGCACTTGTCGCACACACCCTCCGCTGCGGGGGGGTTGTTCTTCAGGTGATAGCTAGTGCCGCACTTATCGCACACCACACGTCCCTGTACCCGGTCTACCAGCACATCATCCGGCACATTGATGAGCAGGGCCTTATTCACCCGGATGCCCATGCCCACCAGCTCCTCGGCCTGGGCCAGATTTCTGGGAAATCCGTCCAGGATGAAGCCGTTGGCACAGTCGGGGGAGGAGACCCGGTCGCGGATGATCTCGGTCACGATCTCATCCGGAACGAATTTCCCCTCATCCATCAGGGCCTTTACCTGCTCTCCCCGCTCGGAGCCGCTGCGGATCACTGCCCGCAGCGCATCTCCGGTGGAGATCTTTTTGATGCCGTAGCGGCGGCCTAAAATATCCGCCTGGGTTCCTTTACCGGCTCCGGGGGGGCCGAACATAATGAGTTTCATCATGATTCCGTTCCTCTTGCCTGGGTTATTCCAGGAAGCCCTTATAGTGCCGCATCATCATCTGGGATTCCAGGCTGCGGGCAGTATCCAGCGCAACGCCTACCACGATGATGATAGAGGTACCGCCCATGGAGATGTTCATATTGGCCACAGCGCCCAGGATAATGGGCAGGATGGCGATAACAGCCAGCATCAGCGCACCGGTCAGGGTCGTCTTGGAAATAATACGGCTGATGAAATCAGAGGTAGGCTTTCCGGGACGGATGCCGGGAATGGCGCCGTTATTCTTGCGAATATTGTTGGCCATCTCGATGGGATTGTACTGAATAGCGATATAGAAATAGTTGAACAGGATGATGAGAACAAAGTACAGGATCGCGTACCAGATGCTGTTGGTGGAGAATACATTGGAGATGAACTTGGCAAAGCCGCCCTCTGCACTCGGATCCACAAAGCCTACGATGGTACCGGGGATCGCCAGGAAGGTGGAAGCAAAGATGATGGGCAGAACGCCGCTCATGTTCACCTTAATGGGCATGTAGCTGCTCTGGCCGCCATACTGCTTGCGTCCCACGATGCGCTTGGCATACTGTACGGGGATACGGCGCTCGGCGCCGTTCATCAGCACGATGAATGCGATCATCGCGATGAAGAGGAGGACTACGACGGGGACCAATACGTAGTACTTGGGGAAGAACTCACCCAGCTTGAGGTAGGTGTACAGTCTGGTGATAAGGGTGGGGATACGGGCCACGATGCCTGCGAACAGGATGAGGGAGATACCGTTGCCGATGCCCTTGTCATCGATGCGTTCACCCAGCCACATAACCAGCATGGCGCCGGCGCTGAAGGCCATTACGATGGCGACCGCGCTGATCCAGCCGGCTGCGCCGGAGGTGTATTTCACGGCATTGAACTGGCTGCTGCGCAGCAGGGTATAGTAGGCATACGCCTGCAGGATAGCCAGACCGATGGTGGAATAACGGGTGATCTTCTTGATCTTCTTCTGTCCTTCAGGGCCTTCCTTTGCCATCCGCTCCAGGGAGGGAATAGCAACGGTAAGCAGCTGAATGACAATGGACGCTGTGATATAGGGTGATACGCCCAGAGCAAAGAGGGTGGCCTCGGCGAAGGCACCACCGGTCAGCAGGTTCAGGTAGCCCAAAAGGTTACCCTGGGTGCTGTCCAGCATCTCCTGCAGTCGGCTGGGATCCAGAAACGGTACGGGAATGGCACAGCCAAGCCGTACGATGACCAGAATCAGCAGGGTAAACAGGAGCTTCTTGCGGAGGTCCTCAATTTTCCATGCGTTCCGTAGTGTCTGGAACATTATACCACCTCTGCCTTTCCGCCGGCTGCCTCAATCTTGCTCTTAGCACCTTCGGAGAAAGCGGCTGCTTTAACGGTCAGCTTCTTGGTCACCTCACCGCGGCCCAGGAACTTCACACCGTCATAGGTCTTCTTTACGATGCCTGCATCCTGCAGGGCCTTGGCATCCACCACGGCACCGTCCTCAAAGCGGGCGAGGACCTCTACATTCACGCTGGCGTACTTGGTCGCAAAGATGTTCTTAAATCCGCGCTTGGGAACACGTCTCTGCAGGGGCATCTGGCCGCCCTCGAAGCCGGGGCGTACACCGCCGCCGGAGCGCGCGTTCTGGCCCTTGTGGCCCTTACCGGCGGTCTTGCCGTTGCCGGAGCCGGCGCCGCGGCCTACGCGGTAGCCCTTATGGGTGCTGCCGGCAGCCGGAGAAAGCTCATTCAGTTTCATTTTCGCTGCACCTCCTCGCTTATTCGGTTACCTCAATGAGGTGAATAATGGTTTTGATCTTGCCACGGGTGGCAGCGTTATCGGGCTGCTCGGTGGTCTGACCGATCTTTTTGAGGCCCAGGGAGTAAGCGGTGGCGATCTGCTTCTCCAGCCGGCCGTTCAGGCTTTTTACCAGCTTGATCTTCAGGGTCTTTTCCATGTTCGCTTACCTCCTTAACCCAGAATTTCTTTTGCGTCCTTGCCACGGACCGCCGCAACTTCCTCTACGGTACGCAGGGCCTTCAGACCCTCGAAGGTAGCGGTAACAACGTTGCAGGGGTTGTTGGAACGCAGGCACTTGGTACGGATATCGCTGATACCGGCAACCTCCAGTACGGCACGCACGGCGCCGCCGGCAATCACGCCGGTACCCTGGGGAGCGGGCTTCATCAGTACCTCACCGGCACCAAATTTGCCGATGATCTCGTGCGGGATGGTAGTTCCCTTGAGGGAAACTTTAACCATGTTCTTCTTCGCATCTTCAATGCCCTTGCGGATAGCGTCCGGGACTTCGCCGGCCTTGCCGATACCGAAACCAATGGTACCGTTGCCGTCACCCACGACTACCAGTGCTGCGAACTTGTAGATACGACCGCCCTTAACGGTTTTGGAGACGCGTCCGATGTGAACGACCTTCTCCTGCAGATCCAGTTTAGATGCATCAATACGAGCCAAAAGTGTCCCTCCTCTCTTAGAATTTCAGGCCGCCTTCACGGGCGCCTTCAGCCAGCTCTGCCACACGGCCGTGATAAACAAAGCCGCCGCGGTCGAACACGACCTCTTCAATGTTTGCCTTCTTGGCAGCCTCTGCGATCGCAAGACCGACCTTGCGGGCGCCTTCCTTGTTGCCGCCGTAGCCGTCAAAGCCCTTATCCATGCTGGAAGCAGCAGCCAGAGTTACACCGAGATCATCATTGATGACCTGGGCATAAATGTGGTTGGCGGAGCGAAAAACGGCCAATCTGGGGCGAGCGGCAGTGCCGTAGACCTTGCCACGAACTCTGGTCCGTCTTCTAATACGGCTCTTTTTGCTATCAACTTTTGTAACCATTCAGATACTCCTCCTTCCTTATTTACCCTTGCCGGCTTTACCTTCCTTGCGGATGATAACTTCGTCGACGTATTTGATGCCCTTGCCCTTATAAGGCTCGGGAGGACGCTTCTCGCGGATCTCCGCGGCAAACTGGCCTACGGCCTGCTTGTCGGCGCCCTTGATGATGATCTTGTTGGGAGCGGGGACTTCGATGGTGATGCCGGGGATCTCCGGTACTACGACCTGATGGGAGAAGCCGAGGTTCATGACCAGCTCGTTGCCCTGCTTGGCGGCACGGTAGCCTACGCCGTTGATCTCCAGCTCCTTGGAGAAGCCCTTATCGATGCCCTCCACCATGTTGTGGATCAGTGCGCGGTACAGGCCGTGCATGCTCTTGGTCTCTTTTTCTTCGTCTGCACGGGTGATGTGCATAACATTGCCGTCCATCTTTACTCCGATGCGGCTGTCGATGGTTTCGGAAAGAGTGATGCCCTTACCGGATACGGTAACGGTATTGCCCTCTACCTTCACTTCGATGCCGGCGGGGATTTCGATGGGCTTGTTACCAATTCTGCTCATTCTACTTTCCCTCCTTACCAGATGAACGCCAGGACTTCGCCGCCGACATTGAGCTTGCGAGCCTCTTTATCGGTGATGACGCCCTTGGAAGTGGAGAGGATTGCGACACCCAGGCCCTTCATGACCTTGGGGCAGTCCTCACAGCTTGTGTAAATACGCAGACCGGGCTTGGAAACTCTGCGCAGACCCTGAATAACAGGAGTCTTGTTGGCACCGTATTTCAAGGTAATACGGATGATGCCCTGCTTACCGTCATCTACTGCGGTAAAGCCCTTGATATAACCCTCGTCAAGAAGAATCTGTGCAATAGAAGTCTTCATCTTTGACGCAGGAATATCAACAGTGTCGTGCTTGGCGCTGTTCGCATTGCGGATGCGAGTCAGCATATCAGCAATCGTATCAGTGATATACATAGGTCAACCTCCTTCTTTCTATTACCAGCTTGCTTTCTTTACGCCGGGGATCTGGCCCTTATAGGCCAGCTCGCGGAAACAGATACGGCAGATCCCGTACTTACGCAGGTAAGCATGGGGACGGCCGCAGATCTTGCAGCGGTTGTAAGCTCTGGTAGAGAACTTCGCGGGTGCCTGCTGCTTGAGTTTCATTGACAGTTTTGCCATTTTTCTCTACCTCCTTACTTCTCAAAGGGCGCGCCCATCAGGGAGAGCAGCTCTTTGGCTTCTTCATCGGTCTTGGCGGTGGTAACAAAGGTGATGTCCATGCCGCGGACCTTGTCGATCTTATCGTACTCGATCTCGGGGAAGATCAGCTGCTCACGGATACCGAGGTTATAGTCGCCGCGGCCGTCGAAGCTGTTGCCGTTGATGCCGCGGAAGTCGCGGACACGGGGCAGAGCGATATTGAACAGCTTATCTACGAACTCGTACATTCTTTCGCCGCGCAGGGTCACCTTTGCACCGATGATCATGCCTTCACGCAGCTTAAAGTTTGCAACGGATTTGTGTGCTTTGCAGGGCATAGCCTTCTGGCCGGTGATCTTGCCCAGGTCGCTGACGATCGCGTCCAGCATCTTGGGGTTATCCTTCAGCTCACCGCAGCCAACATTGATGACGACCTTATCCAGCTTGGGGATCTGCATAACACTCTTGTAGCCGAACTTGCTCATCATTGCAGGGGCTACATCACTTTTATAAAATTCCTTCAAACGTGCCATGATTATCCTCCTTCTTAATAAGATGCGCCGCAGTGCTTGCACACACGGGTCTTGGTGTCGCCCTCGATCTTATGGGCCAGGCGGGTCGCCTTGCCGCACTTGGGGCAAACAGCCATTACTTTGCAGGCGTAAACAGCGGACTCCGCCTTCATGATGCCGGCGGGATCACCCTGCTTGCGGGGCTTGACATGCTTGGTAACCATGTTCAGGCCCTCTACGATGACCTTCTGCTCTTTGGGGCTTACCTGCAGAACCTTGCCCTGCTTGCCCTTATCCTTACCGGAGAGCATGACGACAGTGTCGCCGGTCTTTACATGAATATGATTCATACTTTGCGACACCTCCTTACAGAACTTCCGGAGCGAGGGAGAGGATCTTGGTGTAATCCTTTTCTCTCAACTCTCTGGCTACTGGCCCAAAGATACGGGTACCACGGGGATTTTTGTCCTCCTTGATGATAACGGCTGCGTTTTCATCAAAGCGGATATAAGTGCCGTCTTCACGGCGCAGCCCCTTTGCGGAGCGTACGATTACGGCACGGACTACTTCGCCCTTCTTGACGGTGCCGCCGGGGGCTGCCTTCTTGACGGAAGCCACGACTACATCGCCGATATTGGCATATCTCTTGCGGGAGCCGCCCAGCACGCGGATACACATAAGCTCCTTCGCGCCGGTGTTATCAGCTACCTTGAGATAGGTCTGCATCTGAATCACAGAGCGTTCCTCCTTTCAAAGACTCGTGCATCTTGCTGCACGGTTCTATTCCAATAAACAGATTGATACAAATTTGCTTCTGGCGGATCTTCCGGCTTACTTCGCCTTTTCGATGATCTCGACCACACGCCATCTCTTATCCTTGGAGATAGGACGGGTCTCCATGATCATGACGGTATCGCCGATACCGCAAGCGTTCTGCTCGTCATGCGCCTTGAACTTCACGGTGCGCTTAACGATCTTCTTGTACAGCGGATGACGGACGTTATCGATAACGGCGACCACTACGGTCTTGTCCATCTTATCGGAAACGACCTTGCCGGTTCTGGTCTTTCTCAAATTTCTTTCGCTCATCAGGATATCCTCCTTTCTCCTTATTTACTCTCCAGCTCTTTTTCCCTCAAAACGGTCTTTACGCGGGCAATGTCCTTCTTGACCTCGACCAGACGCAGGGGGTTATCCAGCTGGTTTACAGCGTGCTGGAAGCGAAGATTGAAAAGCTCGGTCTTCAGATCAGCAAGCTTTTTGTTCAGGTCCTGAGCAGAAAGTGCTCTGATTTCGGTAGCCTTCATTATTCTTCACTCCCTTCGGTTTCTTTCTTTACAAATTTGCACTTGATCGGCAGCTTGTGCATAGCCAGACGCATAGCCTCGCGGGCGATGCTCTCGTCAACGCCGCCCATCTCAAACAGGATGCGGCCGGGCTTAACGACCGCTACCCAGTACTCGGGGCTGCCCTTACCGGAACCCATGCGGGTTTCAGCGGGCTTGGCGGTTACGGGCTTATCGGGGAAGATCTTGATCCAAACCTGACCGCCGCGCTTGATGTAGCGGGTCATGGCGATACGGGCGGCCTCGATCTGGTTGGAAGTGATCCAGGCGGGCTCCAGAGCCTGCAGACCATACTCACCGTTGGAGATGGTGTTGCCGCGCAGGGCCTTACCGGTAAGACGGCCGCGCTGAACGCGACGATATTTTACTCTTTTGGGCAACAGCATTACTTGCGGCCTCCTTCCTTCTTGGGCTTACGGTCCTGCAGCACCTCACCGGCATAGATCCAAACCTTTACACCGATGCGGCCGTAGGTGGTGGCAGCCTCTGCAAAGCCGTAGTCGATATCGGCACGCAGGGTCTGCAGCGGGATAGTACCCTCATGGTACTGCTCTACACGGGCAATTTCAGCGCCGCCCAGACGACCGGAGCACTGGGTCTTGATGCCCTTGGCGCCGGGCTCGCGGCCCATGGGCTTCATGGCACGGCCGATGGCCTGCTTCATGGCGCGGCGGAAGGATACACGACCCTCCAGCTGTGCGGCAATGTTTTCGGCGACCAGCTGGGCATTCTTATCGGGGCTCTTTACCTCGATGACGCCCAGGGGCAGTACGGTCAGCTTCTGGGTCTTGCCCTTATTCACGAGAGCCTCGCACTCGGCGCGCAGCTTCTCGATCTCGGCGCCGCCCTTACCGATGACGATACCGGGACGGGCGCAGTGAATATTGATGTGAACCTTATCGGCGGTTCTCTCGATCTCGATCTTGGGAACGCCGGCATCATACAGCTTCTTCTTCAGGAATTTACGCAGGTTATAGTCCTCGACCAAGATATCGCCGAAAGCGTTATCACGAGCAAACCAGCGGGAATCCCAATCCTTGAATACGCCCACGCGAAGAAAGTGGGGATTTACTTTCTGTCCCATAGTTTCCCTCCTTCTTTCAGCTTATTCTTTTTCACGCAGAACCATAGTCACGTGAGAGGTTCTCTTCATCACGCGGAATGCTCTGCCCTGTGCTCTGGGACGAATTCTCTTGAGCATAGGACCGGGGCAGACAAAACACTCTGCGACATAAAGATTCTTCTTGTCCATGTTAAAGTTGTTCTCCGCGTTGGCAATGGCGCTCTTCAGCAGCTTGGCCAGGGGCTCACAGGCTGCCTTGGGGGTCAGGGCCAGGATAGCGGTCGCTTCTTCAACAGGCTTGTTGCGGATCAGATCCAGCACGATCTGCACCTTGCGGGGCGAGATACGGGCATGTCTGAGATAAGCCTTAGCTTCCATGTGTTTTTCCTCCTTTCGGTCCTATTTTAAGATTTCTTGGCGCCGGCGTGGCCGCGGTAGGTACGGGTGGGGGCAAATTCGCCCAGCTTGTGGCCGACCATATCCTCGGTAACATAAACCGGTACATGCTTGCGTCCGTCATGCACAGCAAAGGTGTGACCGACGAAGTCAGGGAATATTGTGGAGGCACGGCTCCAGGTCTTGAGGACACGCTTCTCGCCTGCCTCGTTCATGGCTTGCACTCTTGCCAGCAGTTTAGGCTGCACAAAAGGGCCCTTCTTGATACTTCTGCTCATAGTTCAATATCCTCCTTTCCTCTCGGTTATTTGGTGTTGCGGCGCTTGACGATGAACTTGTCAGAGGCCTTATGCTTATCGCGGGTCTTATAACCCAGTGCGGGCTTACCCCAGGGGGTAACAGGGCCGGGACGGCCGATGGGCGCGCGGCCCTCACCACCGCCGTGAGGATGGTCGCAGGGGTTCATAACGGAACCGCGGACGGTGGGACGGATACCCATGTGACGGGTGCGGCCGGCCTTACCGATGTTGACATTCTCATGGTCGATGTTGCCTACCTGACCGATGGTGGCCATGCAGTTGAGCTGAACGTTGCGCAGCTCACCGCTGGGCAGACGGACCATGCCGTACTTGCCTTCCTTGGCCATCAGCTGGGCCATATTGCCGGCGGCACGGGCCAGCTGGGCACCCTTACCGGGGTACAGCTCCACATTGTGGATAAAGGTACCGACGGGGATGTTGGCCAGGGGCAGGGCGTTGCCGGGCTTGATATCGGCGCTGGCGCCGGAAACGACGGTATCGCCGACCTTCAGGCCGACAGGGGCCAGAATGTAGCGTTTCTCGCCGTCCTCATACTGCACCAGAGCGATATGGGCGGAACGGTTGGGATCGTACTCCAAGGTAAGCACGGTGGCGGGCATATCCAGCTTTTCGCGCTTGAAGTCGATCACACGGTATTTGCGACGGTTGCCGCCGCCCTGGTGGCGAACGGTGATGCGGCCGGTATTGTTGCGGCCGGAATGCTTCTTCACCGGTTCCAGCAGGGATTTTTCGGGGGCTACCTTGGAAAGCCCGGAGTAGTCGGTCACGGTCATGCCGCGGCGACCGGGAGTCGTGGGCTTATAGCGTTTAATAGCCATTTTTATTCCTCTCCTTTGTGGATTTTAGCGGAGCCGGAGCAGGCTCCATACATTTGGCGTTCTTACACAGCGGGGACTGAAACCCCGGGGAGCAGCATCAGCGCATGCTCTCAAAGAACTCGATGGTCTTGGAATCCTCCGTCAGGGTCACGATCGCCTTCTTGTAGCTGGCGGTGCGGCCCTCGTAGCGGCCCATTCTCTTCAGCTTGCCGTCGCAGTTGATGGTGTTTACGGCAGCTACCTTGGTGCCGGGGAACATGGCCTCGACAGCCTTGGCGATCTCCACCTTATTGGCGGTTTTCATCACCTTGAAGGTGTATTTCTTGTGCTGCATCGCTTCCATGGAGTTTTCGGTAACGATGGGGGCAACGATAATATCCTGGATCATCTTCATTTCGCGTATACCTCCTCCAGTTTATCTACCGCAGCCACGGTCAGGATCATCTTGCGGGAATTGAGAACATCATAGGTGTTCATCTCGCCCACGATGGTGGTCTTTACGCCGGGGATGTTGCCCGCAGAGCCGACCAGCATTTTGTTGACGGTGTCGGTGACGATAAGGGACTTGCCCTCCGCGCCCAGCGCCTTCAGCATATTTACTACGGTCTTGGTCTTGTACTCATCCAGCTTGATGGCGTCCACGAGGATCAGCTCGTTTTCGGCGACCTTGGCGGAGAGAGCGCTCTTGAGGCCGACGACCTTCATCTTGCGGTTGAGGGTGTAGCGGTAGGAACGGGGCTTGGGGCCCAGTGCCACGCCGCCGTGGGTCCACTGGGGTGCACGGGTGGAACCCTGACGGGCATGTCCGGTGCCCTTCTGACGCCAGGGCTTCTTGCCGCCGCCGGAAACTTCGGTGCGGGTAAGGGTGGACTGGGTGCCCTGACGCTGGTTGGCCAGATAATTCTTGACCACTTCGTGCAGGACCGCCTTATTGGGGGTCACGGCAAAGATCGCGTCGTTCAGCTCACGCTCGCCGACGCTCTTGCCGGTCATATCGTAAATTGTAACCTTAGCCATTCTTCGTATCCTCCTTCCTGTTAAGCTTTCACGGAGTCGGTGATGGTAACAATGCCGCCCTTCGCACCGGGGATAGCACCCTTGATGGCGATGAGGTTGTTTTCGGCATCGATCTTCACGACAGCCAGATTCTGTACGGTTACACGCTCGGAGCCCATGTGGCCGGGCAGCTTTTTGCCCTTCATTACACGGCTGGGGTCGGAGCAGGCGCCGTTGGAGCCGGCATGACGATGAACGGGGCCGCTGCCGTGGGTTTCCTTCAGGGAGTGGGCATTGAAGCGCTTGATTACGCCTGCATAGCCTTTACCTTTGGAAGTACCGCAGACATCTACCGCGTCGCCCGCGGCGAAGGTATCTGCTTTGATGATGTCGCCGACATTGAGGGCGGCGATATCGTCCAGACGGAATTCTTTCAGGGTCTTCTTCAGGGCTACATCAGCCTTGGCAAAGTGGCCCTTGATCGCTTTGGTGGCTCTCTTGTCGCTCAGTGCGCCAAAACCGATCTGCACGGCCTCATAACCGTCGTTTTCGATTGTCTTCTTCTGCACTACCACGCAGGGGCCGGCCTCTACGACCGTTACCGGTACTACGTTGCCCTTTTCATCAAAGAGCTGGGTCATACCGATCTTCTTGCCGATGATACATTTTTGCATTTGTGTGTTCCTCCTGTTCGGTTATTGGTCGGCCAAATTATGTTCGGGTCGGCCGACATGACCTTACCCGCCTTTCGGCGGCAGGTGCCGGGCATTGATCCAAGCCGTATTACAGCTTGATTTCGATCTCTACGCCGGCGGGCAGCTCCAGACCGGTCAGCGCTTCCACCGTCTTGTTGGAAGGTCTGAGGATGTCAATGAGCCGCTTGTGGGTTCTCATCTCAAACTGCTCACGGCTGTCCTTGTACTTGTGAACAGCGCGAAGGATGGTCACGACTTCCTTATCGGTGGGCAGCGGGATGGGACCGGACACGCGGGCGCCTGTGCGCTTCGCAGTCTCCACGATCTTCTCTGCTGCGGTATCCACCAGCTGGGCATCATAGCCTCTCAGTCTGATTCTGATTTTTTCCTTGACTGCCACTTTGCATCGCCTCCTGTTAATTTAGTTTACTCAGGCGACGGTTTTTGTTCTGCATCCTTTGCAAACCCCGCCGGGTGTTCCGCGGTATCGCATAAAGAAATCCGGACGCTTCCCAAACCTTTTCTGTAAAAGGCTTCGGAGCCATCCGGGACCTTTTAATGCACTCGCCGCAGCCATTCCCATCTGGGTCAGCGCCGGTTGCAGTTCAAAGCCGCCCGGTTTCAAATCGGACATACTCCGCGGAAATTCCCCGTCTGGATCGCTGTCGTCACAGCAGCTCGGCGGCCACCTCCCGCATCATCGCATATCAAAAGCGCAGTCACGCAAGGATTAGTGTATCATATCAAAATCCATTTTGCAAGCCTTTTTTGCGTGATTTTCCGGACTTTTTTCGGATTTTTTTCGCTGCGCCACATCTTGTGCCGCCCTGCCGCCGCGCACACAAAATATCGTCCCCGGCGGGGGCATACTATTATATTATATAGGGCGGGGCGGGGGCTGTTATCGCCTGCCGGCGGGGTGTTTGCGGTGATAGATTGCAGTCGCCAGCGGCGGGGGAGCGTTTTTTAGAAAACTTGCGCCGCCAATAGGTGAGAAGAAACTGTGCCACGCCCATCTGCCGGAAGGCATAAAAGCGCACAAACACCCCTGCCGGGGAGCAGGGGTGCGGTGGTTGTTATTCCTCCAGGTTCTTCAGCTCGTCCGCTTCCGATTTTGCCACGGCGATGCGGCCGTCCCGCAGCGTTTTTACCTGCGATTTGTGGAAGGGCGTCATGACGCCCTCCTCGGCACGGTCCAGATGCACCTTCAGGTTGCCCGTCAGCAGGTTCACCTCGGTCACACGGCCCCGGCCGTCGGCGGTCTGCACGATCGCGCCCACCTTCGGGGTGGAGCGCAGCAGGTCCTCGTAGGCGTCCTGCTCGTACTTCAGGCAGCACATCAGCCGTCCGCAGGCGCCGCTTATTTTGGTGGGATTGAGAGAAAGCCCCTGCTCCTTTGCCATTTTAATGGAAACGGGCTGGAATTCCCCCAAAAAACTGGCGCAGCAGAACGGTCTTCCGCAGATGCCCAGACCGCCCAGCATTTTCGCCTCGTCCCGCACGCCGATCTGCCGCAGCTCGATGCGGGTGCGGAACACCCCGGCCAGCTCCTTTACCAGCTCCCGGAAGTCCACCCGGCCATCGGCGGTAAAGTAAAAGAGGATCTTGCTGCCATCGAAGGCGTACTCCACCTCCACCAGCTTCATTTCCAGCTTGCACAGGGCGATCTTCTCCTGTGCGATGCGGAAGGCTTTTTCCTCTTTTTTGCGGTTTTCCTCCACCCGGCGCAGGTCCTCCTGCGTGGCGGGGCGGGTCACCTTTTTCAGCGGCTTTACCACCCGGCTCTGCTCCACCTCCCGGTTGGGGATGGCCACGGTGCCGCACTCGGTGCCGCGGGCCGTTTCCACGATCACGGCCTCGCCCTCCCGGTAGCTGCCGCCGTTGGGGTCAAAGTAATAGATTTTTCCGACTTCCTTAAATCGGACGCCGATAATTTCTGCCATAAAAACGGGTCTCCTTTATTTTTCTCACATCGGTGATGTGTGGATTTTCGGTTTGGGGGCCGGCGGCCTGCAGGGCGGGCTGAAACTATGTGCGGGGTACGGGCGGCCGCAGGCCGTTTCGACGCAGTCGAAACCCACGGGCGAAGCCCGTGGCGGCGGCGGAGCCGCCGGGCCTGCGGCCCGACCGGCCCCTTTTGCTCGCTATCTTTTTCCCCGCTCCGCCAGCAGGGCGGTCACCAATGGCAGGTGGGCGTTGCGTTCGCACATTTGCAAAAGCGGCGCCAGCGCCGCGCGGCAGCGGGCCGCCGTTCGCCCGGGCAGATTATACATCTCCCGCAGGGCCGGGTTTGCCAGCAGCTCCCCCAGCGTTTCCAGCAGTGCCGTATAGCCCGCACGGTCCCGTTCCATCGGGGCGGCCGCCGCCAGAATGCGGTAGCCGTTGCCCATCGCCAGCCCCGCCAGCATCTCCTCGGCGGCAGCATACCGCTTTTGGATGGCCGGGTCCTTGAGCAGGGCAGCGCCCGTTTCGGGAATGCCGCCGCACCGCAGCAGGGCACGGTTCAGCTCCTCCTCGGTGTGGCCGGGGGCCAGCTCCCGCATCCGCCGCAGGCAGTCCTCGGCGCCGGCAGGGGGCAGGGCATAGCAGGTCACCCGGCTCAATACCGTCGGCAGCAAGCGGTAGCGGTTTTGCACGGTAAAAATGAAAAAGGTATCGGCGGGCGGTTCCTCTATGATTTTCAGCAGCAGGTTTTGTCCCTCCGCCGGCAGGCGTTCCGCCAGCTGCAGAATGGCCACCTTACGGGCGGCCTCCACCGGGGTACGGTACAGGTCGGCGCGCAGGTCACGCACGCTGTCCTTTTTGTAGATATCCTTGTTTTCCTCCGGGTCGTACAGCATCAGGTCGGGATGCTCCCCCACCAGCACCTTGCGGCAGGCCGGGCAATCCCCGCACATGGCAGCGCCCCCCTTACGGCACAGCAGCGCCCCCGCCAGCGAAATGGCGGTATCCCGCAGCAGGGCGGGACTGGGCGCCTCCAGGCACAGGGCGTGGGTCAAGCGGCCGGCGGCCAGCGCCGCCGTCACCGGATAGGGCAGCGGCAGCGCCCCGGGCAGGGTATAGCGTCTGCTGCCGGTAAAACCGCGCAGCGGTTTAGAGCTTTTCATACCGTTCTACATCAATGACGAAGATGGTGGCGCCGCCTACGGTCACCTGCACCGGCACACCAGCGTACATCCCGGCATTGAAGGATGTGTTCCCGGCGACCATTTTATTGCGCTTGCAGCTGTTCTCCCCAATGATGTGGATGGCTTCATCCACCCGTTCGGCATCGGTGCCCACCAGCATGGTGGTATTCCCGGAAAGCAAAAAACCGCCGGTAGTGGCCAGTCTTGTCACCGAAAATCCGCCTTTGGTCAGGGCACGGGAGGCGGCCGTGCTGTCTTCATTGGATACGATGGCTATGATCAGTTTCTGCATCTGATTACCTCCTTTGGGGTTCGGTTATGGGTTTTTCGGTTCCGGCTGCGCCCTCCCCCAAAAACAATACTCCGAGCATATTATAGCAGGTTTTTCTGTCGATTGCAAAGGAAAGTATGCGCCTGCCCCGCATATGATAAAAGAACAAATGTTTCACGTGAAACATTGCGGCGGGGGAGGTGGGAGGAGAGGGCCGCAGGCCGCCCGCCGTTCCGGCGGGCAAGCGGGCGAAGCCCGCTTCGGCGGCGCCGGGCGCCGCCGGGCCTGCGGCCCGTCCCCGCCCCCTGCAGGGTGCAGGCAAAAGGCCCCCGCCGAAGCAGGGGCCGTGGGTTCTTACGGTTATACGGGGATGTACTGCTCCAGCAGCTCCCGCACGTGGTCGGTATCCTTGATCATCAGCAGGACGTAGTAATCGCCCAGCGTATAGATGACCCCGTTTTCCGCCAGCTCGCTGGCTCCGTAGATGTCATAATTGGTGAACAGTGCGGTGCGGCTGTTGCGGATGGTGAGCAGCAGGTCGCGGGCGGCGGTTTCCTGTCCCGGCTTCGGCACCACCATGATAACATCGGCGATCCCGAACCGGCCATCGGTGTAGCGGCCGTATGCGGCGGAAAGGCAGGAGGTCTCCACCCCGAAATCCGATTGCAGCCCCTCCAGCGTTGCCTTCTTTACCCCGAGGATGGTGACATCGAAGTAGATGGCGTCCATGGCATCCTCGATGCCCTCTCCGGTGGCGGTGGAGGTGCGGTTGTTTTCCGGCTCCGGCAGCGGGTAGGTCTGCTGGAAGCCCTGCAAAATGAGCAGCACCACCACCAGCAGCGACGCCACAACGATAATGAGCTTTCGCACAAAGCACTCTCCTTCCCGGTTTTTTCTTTCCAAAGTATAGCCGTATCGGGGGCATAATGTCAAGGAATTGCCGCCGTTTTTCACAGATTATTCAGCTTTGGACAACTTTTCGCAGTGAAATGCCGCCCTGCGGCGCAGGGGAAAAGAGGGGGTTTCCCGTGTCATGCGGGGCTTGCGGTTGGGGTTTTCGGCTGCCGGCGGGGGCGGCCATAGAAAACCCGCCCGAAGCAGAGGGCTCTGTTCGGGCGGTAAACTTGATGCTCTTTATTTTTGGGGCTTAATAATACAGCGTGCCGTTGCCCCATTCCAGCACATAAATATCCACGGTCCGCAGACTGTTCAGGGCGCTTTCCCGGTAGGTTTCGTAGAAAAGGTCCACATTGACATTCACGGTTCCGTCCACAAAGCCGCCGGTATCGCTGGCGAGGGCGTAGCCGTAAACAAAGCTGCCGTCGCTGCTGCGGATATACAGCTTGGTGCCGTAGGGATACTCCTTCGGGTCCACGGCGATGGTGCCGTAGTAGCAGTACCCACCGCTGCTGCCGTAGCTGTTTTCTCCGGCGGAATAGCCGGTGGCCTTTTGGCCGTTTTTGACCTTCTTATAGGTCACGGGGATACCGTTTTCATCCAACGGGTAATCCTCGCTCCAATCCAGCCGGGAGATGGCCGCCCCGCGCTTTCCTTCGATGACAAGCGCGCTTTTGGGGGCTGTCACCTGCTTGGTGCTTACCAGGGTGCGTTCCACCAGGGTATCGCCGTCCCACAGCTCCTCGTAGGTCTTTTCGGCCAGGCCGTTCTGGCCCTCGGCGACGGTAACGGTGCGGCCGGCCCGCAGCAGGCTGCTGGCCTTTACCACCGTTTCGCAGGGGATGCTCTCCTGCTCCTTTACGACCTTGCGTTCCACGCGCCGCACGGTGATGACGTCACCGTCCTGCAGCAGCGCGGAAAGTTCCTTGCTGCAATAATCGCTTTCACTCATGGTGATGTTATTCTGCGCCAGCAGCTCGGCAACGGTGCCGCCCGCCACGGTGCAGGGGGTTTCGCCTTCGGCGGTCACCAGTGTGACCGAAAGCCCCCGGCTAATGCTGACCCGGCTGTAAACCAATGCGGTTTCGCGGGTGGTAACGGTATCGTTTTCCTTCAGGGTGATGCCGGCACGGGACAGCGCCTGCTCGGTGGGATCGCTGCGCAGCGCAAGGGTCACACCGGTTTCGGCCCCGTCGGCAATGTATAGGATTTTGACATTTTCGGCCACGGCCCACAGCGACAAACCAACTGCCACGGCAAGCCCCGCTGCGGTAAATGTCCGTCCCCGCAGCAGTTTCCCGGCACGGTGGAGCCATGCGCCGAGTTTTAACTTACTCATCTAACGTCTCCTTTTGGATCAAGTTCGGGTCGTATTATACATGGTTTTCTCCGGTTTGTCAAATCCCGTATCGTTTTCTTGTGAAAAAGTGCTAAAATCGAGCGGCGGGAGGGGGTGGGAACGGCGGCGGGGAGAGGGGGATCGGGGCGGAAAAGGGCCGGCCGGGGAGGGGAAAGGCAGGGGATAGCTTCCGCAGGGGGAGGGCCGCAGGCCAAACCGTCCGAAGGACGGTTTCGGCGGGCGGAGCCCGCCGGCCCCGGCGAAGCCGGGGCCGGCCTGCGGCCCGATGCCGGGGGTTTGCAGGGGCCCGGCGCCGTGCTGTTGGGGGCAGCTTGCAAAGCCTCATCAGCACTGGTCGCGGGAGTGGAACAGCAGGGCCGCCAGCACCGAAAAGAGGATGGCAGCGGCGATCCCGGGGGCGCCCTTTTGCAGGCCGCCCGCCAGCGCCCCCAGCAGTCCCTGCTCGGCGACGGCTTCCCTGACCCCACGGGCCAGCAGACTGCCGAAGCCGGTCAGCGGAACCGCAGCCCCGGCCCCGGCGAACTCGATGAGGGGCTGGTACCAGCCCAGTGCCCCCAGCAGCACCCCGGCCACCACGTAGCCGGAAAGGATGCGGGCGGGGGTCAGCTTGGTGCGGTCGATGAGAAGCTGGCCGAGGAGGCAGAGTGCCCCGCCGACCAGAAAGGCGTACAGGTACGGCAAAATGGCTTGCATTGCAGTTCTCCTTTGCGGGTTGGATTTTTGGGGGGTGCAGGGGGTGGGGCCGGCCCGCAGGGCCGGCGGCGGAGCCGCCGTAGGGGGCGGCCTGCGGGCCGCCCCCAAAGCCGCCCGGAGGGCGGCTTGCCCTGCGGGCCGTACAGGGGGAAAGAGGTTCCCTTTCGGCAGGGTGTGCAGGGGACGCTTGCCGCAGAGGAGCGGCGCTTGCCTTTTGGGGACTGTGCAGGGGGTTGGGGGCGGCGGAGCGTTTCGGCGCAGCCGAAACCCGCAGGCGAAGCCTGCGGCGCCCGCCCGTGGGCGGGCGGCTCCGCCGCCGGACTGCCCCCTTACCCTTCTGCGGTGAGGTGCAGCAGGTGCGCCACCCCGGGGATCGACTCCCCTTGCTGGCAGGCGGTGGGGGACATAAGTGCGCCCGTTGCCAAAAACAGCACGTTACGGTATTCCCCGCGCTGCATAGCCGGGAAAAAGTGGGCACACATCACGGCGGCGCTGCACCCGCACCCCGAGGCCCCGGCATCCACCTTTTGGCTTTCCCGGTCGTACAGCATCAGGCCGCAGTCGGTGTAGCGGGGGCGCAGGTCGCAGCCTTCCCCGGCGGCCAGGCGTACCAGCAGGTCGCTGCCCACCTGTGCCAGATCCCCGGTGATGATCTTATCGTAATCGGCGGGGGCGGTGCCGGTATCGGCAAAAAAGCGGCGCAGGGTATCCCATGCGGCGGGCGCCATGGCTGCCCCCATATTATTCGGGTCGGTGACGCCGAGATCCACCACACGGCCGATGCAGACCTCCCGGATCCCAATTTTGCCGGCGGAGGCCACCAATGCGGCACCTGCGGCGGTGGCGGTATGCTGGGCGGTCGGTGTTCTTACCCCGCCGTAGTTGAGGGGGAAGCGGAACTGCCGTTCGCTGGAGCAGAAGTGGGAGGAGGTCACGGCGAGGGCGTTGCGGGCGGCACCGCTTTCCACCAGCAGGGCGGCTAGGGTCAGGCTTTCGGCCATGGTGCTGCACGCCCCGTAAAGTCCCAGAAAGGGGCGGGCCAGCTCCCGGGCGGCGTAGGCGGTGGCGATGCACTGATTGAGCAGGTCGCCGCCGAGGAGGACGTCCACCCGGTCGGGGGTGATTTGTGCCTTTTGCAGGGCGATGGCGACGGCCAGCTGCTGCATTTTGGTTTCGGCCTTTTCCCAGCTTTTTTCACCGAGGCTGCTGTCCTCTATCGTTTGGTCGAATTCCGGGCCGAGGGGGCCTTCCTTTTCCTTGCGGCTGCCGACGGCTGCGGCCGCTGCTATTTTTACCGGGGTTTCCAGCCGGATGGTACCGGCGCCGATGCGTTTTGCCATTGGGGCCTCCTTGGGGGGGATTTTTTGTGGGGATCGGGGCGCAGCCCCGCCCGCCGCAGGCGGGCGACACGAGCTTCGCTCGTGTGTTTCGGCTTCGCCGAAACGGGCTGCGCCCGAATTTCGCGGCTTTTGCGAGTTAGCGGGGGGGGGAGAAGGGTGGGGTGAGTGCGGGATGCGGCTTTTGCGGGTTGGCGGGGAGGGACGGGCGGGGCGGCGGCGCGGCCGCCGCAGGCGGCCACGGCGGGCTGCGCCCGCCGCTTTCGACGCAGTCGAAAGGCGCCGCCGCCCGGTGCCTGCCCCCTGTGCCGGTCAGCCGGGGGTGAAAATGACCAGCACCAGCCCGTACAGAATACTTGCTGCGGTGCCGTAGACAATAACCGGCCCGGCGATGACAAACAGCTTGGCGGCAAGGCCCAGCACCATACCCTCGCTCCTGAATTCGATGGCGGGAGAGGACATGGCGTTGGCAAAGCCGGTGATGGGCACCAGCGTGCCCGCCCCGGCATATTTGGCAAGGCGCTGGTACCACCCCAGCCCAGTGGTGACCACCGAGAGAAAAATGAGCGTGACCGAGCACCACGTTCTTGCCTCCTCCTCGGGGAGACCCATGGCAAGGAACCCGCCGGTGAGGGCCTGCCCCAGCACACAAATGAGGCCTCCAACCGCAAAGGCCATCGGCAGGGTGCGGCCGCTGCGGGTGGGCGGGGAGCTTTCCTTTTGCATTTTATCGTATTCCCTGGGGGTCATCGGCATGGTGTGCCCTCCTTTTTACGGCATTTGCGGATAGTATGGCCCGGTTTGGGTAAATTATCCGGCCGGGGAAGCATATGGGATGAAAAACGCAGGAAATCCGCCGCTTTGGCAGTTCGGTACTTGCACAAATAAAAACACTGGTGTATAATATATCGGTTAAATTTATTTGTAAGGGGCGGCGGCCGCCGCCCGCACAGAAAGGACGACCGACCTTGGTTAGAGAAGATTTAAGAAATGTAGCCATTATTGCCCACGTTGACCACGGCAAGACCACGCTGGTCAATGAAATGCTCAAGCAGGGCGGCACCTTCCGGGATAACCAGGTGGTGCAGGACCGTGTGATGGACTCCGGCGACCTGGAACGGGAGCGCGGCATCACCATTTTGGCGAAGAACACCTCCACCACCTATAACGGCGTGAAGATCAACATAGTAGATACCCCCGGCCATGCCGATTTCGGCGGCGAGGTGGAGCGCGTGCTGAAGATGGTGGACGGCGTACTGCTGCTGGTGGACGCTGCCGAAGGCCCCATGCCCCAGACCCGCTTCGTGCTGGAAAAGGCGTTGGCACAGGACCTCACCGTTATCATTGTGATCAATAAGGTGGACCGCCCCGACGCCCGTCTGGACGAGGTGGTGGACGAGGTGCTGGAGCTGATGCTGGATCTCGGTGCTTCCGATGAGCAGCTGGACGCCCCGGTGGTATTCTGCTCCGCACGGCAGGGCGCTGCCTCCTTTACCCCCCACCAGTTCGGCAGCGACCTAAAGCCGCTGTTCGATACTATTTTGGAGCACATTGCGCCGCCGGAGGGCGACGAGACCGCCCCCCTGGGGATGCTGGTTTCCAGCGTGGACTATTCCTCCTTTGTGGGGCGCATCGGCGTAGGCAAGATTACCTCCGGTACCATTCGGCAGAATATGCAGGTGACGGTGTGCGACTACCATAACCCCGATCTCAAGACCAACGGCAAGATCACTGCGCTGTACCAGTACGACGGGCTGAAAAAGAGCCCGGTGGAAAGCGCCATGGTGGGCGATATCGTGGCCTTCTCCGGGATTGAGAGCATCACCATCGGCAATACCATCTGCGACCCCGCCGCCGTCAACCCCATCCCCTTCGTTAAGATCAGCGAGCCGACCATTGAAATGACCTTCTCGGTCAATGACTCGCCCTTTGCCGGCAAGGAGGGTAAATTCGTCACCTCCCGCCAGATCCGCGACCGGCTGTACCGGGAGCTTTTGAAGGATGTTTCGCTGCACGTCAAGGATACCGACTCCACCGACAGCTTCCGGGTGCTGGGGCGCGGCGAGATGCACCTTTCCATCCTCATCGAGACGATGCGGCGTGAGGGCTATGAATTCCAGGTGGGCGCCCCCAGGGTGCTGTATCAGGAGATCGGCGGCAAAAAGTGTGAGCCGATCGAGGAGCTGACCATCGACGTTCCCGCCGAAAGCGTGGGCACCGTGATGGAGAAGATGGGCCCCCGCAAGGGCGAACTGCAGGAGATGCACCCGCAGGGCGAACGGATGCGCCTGACCTTCCTCATCCCCGCGCGCGGGCTGTTCGGCTACCGCAGTGAGTTTTTGACCGATACCAAGGGCGAGGGCATCATGTCCTCGGTGTTCCACGGCTACGACAGCTACAAGGGCGAGATCCCCGGCCGCCATTCCGGCAGCCTGATCGCCTTCGAGACCGGCACCGCCGTTGCCTACGGCATCTTTAATGTGCAGGACCGCGGTACCATGTTCATCACCCCCGGCACCGAGGTGTACGCCGGCATGGTGGTGGGGCAGAACCCCAAGGGCGAGGATATTTCCGTCAATGTGTGCAAGACCAAGCACCTGACCAACACCCGTGCCTCCGGCAGCGATGATGCGCTGCGGCTGGTGCCGCCCCGTATTTTGAGCCTGGAGGAGGCGCTGGAATTCCTGGCGGAGGACGAGCTTTTGGAGGTCACCCCCAAGAGTATCCGGATCCGCAAGCGCCAGCTGGACCACAACCTGCGGATGCGGGAGTGGGCCAAGAAAAAAGCGGCCGCCGAAGCTGCCGCAAAATGATTTGACCGAAAGGAAAGAAAGACCATGGCCGAACTGAAATATGAGATCGTGCAGCACCTGGCGGTGATCGCCGAGGGGAGCAAAGGCTGGTGCAAGGAGCTGAATCTGGTAAGCTGGAATGACCGTGACCCCAAATTCGACCTGCGGGAGTGGAGCCCCGACCACACCAAGATGGGCAAGGGCATCACCCTGACCTATGAGGAGCTGCAGGCGGTCTGCGATGCGTTCACCGACTTTGCCGAGAACGAGGAGCTGCCCGAGGCGTAAAACAGCATATCACAAGGATTTCTCCCCTGCCGGAAACGGTGGGGGAGATGGCTTTTGGGGGACAAAAAGCCCCTGCCGTTTGGCAGGGGCCGGGGTGGTTGGCGGGATCAGAACTCCAGGTTGCGGCCGGTGGCGGGATCGAAGACATGGACAACGTTGCCGCCGAAGGTGAAATCGATGTTCTGGCCGATGCCGAAGTGAGCATTGGTGGAGCCCTGCATGCTCATGGTCTGCACGATGATGATGGTATCACGGCCGCAGGCCTGCAGGTGCAGGTGGACGGCGCTGCCCATCATTTCGCTGACATCCACGACGCCGTGGACCATCTGCTCGCCCTCGCCCGCCAGCATGATATGCTCGGGGCGGACGCCCAATACGACGGGGCCGGGCTGAACATTCTTTTCGGCAAGGCGTGCCTGCTTTTCATCCGAAAGGACGACATGGGCGTTTTCCAGCTGGACGGCGTACTTGCCGTCGGGGTCACGCTGCAGCTCGGCATCAAAGGTATTCATGCGGGGCATGCCGATAAAGCCGGCGACAAACAGGTTAGCGGGATGGTCGAAGACCTCCTGCGGGGTGCCCACCTGCTGAATCTCGCCGTCCTTCATGATGACGATGCGGTCGCCGAGGGTCATGGCCTCGGTCTGATCGTGGGTGACGTAGATAAAGGTGGTATCGATGCGCTGGCGCAGCTTGATGATCTCGGCACGCATCTGGTTGCGCAGCTTGGCATCCAGGTTGGACAGCGGCTCATCCATCAGGAATACCTTGGGGCTGCGCACAATGGCACGGCCGATGGCGACACGCTGGCGCTGACCGCCGGAAAGCGCCTTGGGCTTGCGGTCGAGGTATTCGGTGATATCCAGGATATCGGCGGCTTCCCGCACCTTGCGGTCGATCTCCTTGGGGTCCATATGGCGCAGCTTCAGGCCGAAGGCCATATTTTCATAGACGGTCATGTGGGGGTACAGGGCGTAGTTCTGGAAAACCATCGCGATATCCCTGTCCTTGGGAGGAACGTCGTTCATCAGCTTGCCGTCGATATACAGTTCACCGCCGGAGATCTCCTCCAGGCCGGCGATCATCCGCAGGGTGGTGGATTTACCGCAGCCGGAGGGACCGACCAATACGATAAACTCATTGTCCTTGATCTCCAGGTTAAAATCGTGGACGGCCAGCACGCCTTCCTCGGTCACCAGAAGATTGCTCTGCTTTTCCTTTTCGGGCTCGCCTTTTTTCTTCTTTTTGGGTTCCAGATTGGGGTAAACCTTTTTAATGTTTTTCAGTACGACATCAGCCATTACTTTCGCTCGGATCGGTCTGCCTTTGCAGGGCCTTTCTCGCAGCAGGGAAAGCAGAATTCCCTGTGCCTTACGGCAGGTCTCCACGCTGCCGCACCGGGAGCGCCCGGGTGGTGATTCCTCCTTTGGTTCGTCCCGGCCGGCCAACATGTGGAGTGGCAGGGGGGATCGGATTATTGGTTTTGCTGTCGGAAACGATTCCAGCAGCTGGCTTTATTGTAGCACCGGAACAGGGAATTGTAAATAAAGGGTGGGGGCTGCGGCGCACTTTTTGTAGAAATGCCATAAACGGGGCGCGCAGTTTGGGCATTTTGGCAAGGAAATGCGCCCGGGGGGCTTGGCGCGGCGCGGGGGATGGGTGTATAATAGCGGTATCAGGCAGGGTATGCGAAAGGCGCACAGGCGGCGGAGCCGCCGCCGGGCGCAGCCCGGCGCCCCGGCGCCCCCGCAGGGGCGCCGGGGGCCCGGCCGGCGAAGCCGGCCGGGTGCGGCTCCGCCGTATGCCCGCACCCTGCACAAACCGGAAAGGAAGCGTAAGCCATGAGTAATATTCTTGCCCACCTGGAGCCCAAGGAAGTGTTCCGCTATTTTGAGGAGCTGGCCGCCATCCCGCACGGCTCCGGCAACACCAAACAGATCGCTGACTACTGCGAGCAGTTCGCCAAGGACCGCGGCCTGCCCCACGCCCGCGATACCCACGATAACGTTGTCATCATCAGGGAGGCCGCCGCAGGCTATGAGACAGCCGCCCCCGTGCTGCTGCAGGGGCACCTGGATATGGTGTGCGAAAAGGCCCCCGGCTGCCGAAAGGACATGGAAAAAGAGGGGCTTGATCTGGCCGAGGAAAACGGCTGGGTCTATGCCAAAGGCACCACCCTGGGCGGGGATGACGGCATAGCCGTTGCCATGATGCTGGCACTGCTGGCCGAGAAGGAGCTGCCCGCCCCCCGTCTGGAGTGTATCATCACCAGCGATGAGGAGGTGGGGATGCTGGGCGCCGCCGCATGGCAGCCCACCCTTATCACCGGCCGCAATATGATAAACCTCGACAGCGAGGAGGAAGGCATTTTTACCGTGAGCTGTGCCGGCGGCAACCGCACCTACTGCCGCCTGCCCATCACCCGGGAGCCCGTTACCGGGCAGGCCGTTACCGTGAAGATCGCCGGGCTGGTGGGCGGCCATTCCGGTGTGGAGATCAATAAGGGGCGTGCCAATGCCGATATGCTGTTGGGCCGCCTGCTTACCGCCATCCGCAGCGCCATGCCCTGCCGCATCCTTTCCGTTGCGGGCGGGCAGAAGGATAACGCCATCCCCACCGAAGCCGAGGCCGGGCTTTTCTGCGGGGACACCGCCGCACTGACGGCGCTGGCCGCCGAATGGCAGACCCGCCTGCGCCATGAGTATGCCCCGATCGAGCCGGGACTGACCGTAAGCGTGACCGCCTGCGGCGAAAAAACCGCCGATGCCATGACCGAGGAAAGCGCCGACCGGGTGCTGTGCCTGCTGCTTTGCGTCCCCAACGGGGTACAGGCCATGAGCAGCAGCCTGCCGGGACTGGTGCAGACCTCCCTCAACCTCGGTATTCTGACCACCGGGGAGGATGCCGTGGAGCTGCACTTCGGGGTGCGCAGCAGCCTGGCCAGCCAAAAGGAAATGCTGACCGAGCGCCTGGCCGTATTGACCCGGCAGTTGGGCGGCAGCGTGGAGGTCTTCGGGGATTACCCCGCATGGGAATACCGCGCCGAAAGCCCCCTGCGGGAGCTGATGTGCGAGGTCTACCGGGAGCAGTACGGCGCCGAGCCGAAGATCGAGGCGATACACGCCGGGCTGGAATGCGGCCTGCTGTGTGAAAAGCTGCCGGGGCTGGACTGCGTTTCCATCGGCCCGGAGATGCTGGAGATTCACACCCCGCGGGAGCGGATGTCGGTCGCATCGGTCGGCCGGGTCTGGCGGTTCGTCCGTGAGGTGCTGCGCCGCAGCCATTAATTAAGAATTCTGCAGGGACCGTGATACGGGCCCGCAGGGCAGGCTGCCCTCCGGGCGGCCTTGGTGGGCGGCCTGCGGCCGCCCACCGCCCCGGCGGAGCCGGGGCGCCCTGCGGGCCCGCCTTTTCCCCTCCCCGCCGGTCTGCCGCATGGGACGGTCCCCTGCCCCCGGGCCTGCCCCTTGCAGCAGCCCGTGCAGGGCGCAGGGACCGGGGCGCAGCCCCCGGCGGCGGAGCCGCCGAAGCGGCCGGAGGCCGCTTGCCCGCCCGCAGGGCGGGCGGGGCTGCGCCCTACCTGCCCATCCCGCCTCTTGTGTAAATTGCCCAAGCTATTTCCCGGCATTTGCCCGCCAGCCCGCCAAACAGTCCCCATTTTGCGGACAATCCCCGGCCTTTCCCGTTCCCTGTTTGTGGCATATTTACAAATAATAACCCCACCAATCGCCGAAAGCAAACAAAATTCCCCATCCGCTATCCCTCTTTTTTGTCAAAACCGACCAATAAATGCTTGACAAATCCGCAGAATTGGGGTAAGATGGATAATGTACCGGCAGTAGTATCTGCCGGCATCTGGAGTATGTGCGTATGCAAAAACACTGGGAAGCTATGTCCGATGAGGCGCTGGCCGTGGCCGCCGCCAAAGCGGAAAACCGTGCCTTTACGGTGCTGGTGGCCCGGCTGCTGCCCCGTCTGCGGGCCATGGCCGATGGCTATCACCTGCCGGGACTGGATCGCGACGATCTGGTTCAGGAGGGCTTTTTGGGCGTGATGAACGCGGTGCGCCATTACCGTGCCGCCCTGGGGGAATTTGCCCCCTACGCCCTTACCTGTGCCCGCAACAGTATGGGCAGCGCCGCCCGCCTGGCTCTTTCCGGCCGGAATGAGCCCCTGCGTGACTACACCCCCCTGCCGGAGGATCACCCCGCCGGGGCGGAGATCCAGCCGCAGGCGCTGGTGGAGGCCGCCGAATGGAACGAGGAATTGCATCGGTGGATGCAGTCCGCCCTGACCCCCTACGAGCAAAAGGTTCTCCGGCTGTTTCTGGCCGGCTATCCCTATTCGGTAATAGCATCTCTTCTTTCTTCTCATTCCAAAGCTGTGGATAATGCCCTGCAAAGAGTCAGACGAAAGCTGCGACAGTTCTATTCCGCCCACCCGGTATCGACCTGAATTCATCAGGTGATATATAAAACCCCCTTATAACATCATTTGTGAGGGCAGAGATTCCAAAGCGAGGTAATGAAGAATGTACGAAGACAAGACTTTAGTATGCAAAGAATGTGGCAACGAGTTCGTGTTCACCGCCGGTGAGCAGGAGTTCTATGCCGAGCGCGGCTTTGCCAATGAGCCCCAGCGCTGCAAGGCCTGCCGTGACGCCCGTAAGCAGAACCAGAGAACCGACCGTGAGATGTTCACCGCCGTCTGCGCCAACTGCGGCAAAGAGGCGAAGGTTCCCTTCCGTCCCCGTGAGGACCGTCCTGTTTATTGCAGCGAATGCTTTGCGAAGATGAAGGAAGAGCAGTAATCAGACCCCTGATACCAGACTATCCTGCCGGCTGTCGAAAGACGGCCGGTTTTCTTTTGCGGGGGGCGCTTGGGCTGCGGCGGGCGCACCGCAGCGGGGAGGGCTGCCGCCAAAACTAAATGGGCTCCAACACCTTCCGCACCTCCTCCATGCGGGCAAACAGCGTGAAGTACAGTGCCCGGTAATCCGGGGCGTCGCTTTGCAGACAGGCCTCCTCGCACGCCTGTTGGGCGGCAATGATTATATCCTGTGCCATCAGGCAGCGCCCCCTCAATCGGTAAACCAAATCCTCATATTTTTCCATGACCCCACCTCTTTTATTTGTTTTGCACTAATATAGTGCAATTATAGCGGGGTTTTCGCCTAAAATCAAGAAAAGATGTTCTGATTTAGTGCGAAAGGGGGATGCCGGTGAACCAACAATACAGCAAACGGATGGGGAGCCATCTTGCACGGCTGCGGCAGGAAAAGGGCCTGACGCAGGAGCAGCTTGCCGCCCGCCTGCAGGTGCAGGGCTGCGATCTGACCCGCAGCGCCCTTGCTAAAATCGAGGTCGGCCAGCGGCATCTTTACCCGGACGAAATAAAGGCCCTGACCGAGGTTCTGGCCGTCAGCTACGAGCAGCTTTTTATTTGACATGACCCCGCCCGAAAACGAAGCCCCCACCGGATGGTGAGGGCTTTTGCTTTTTCAGTGGTGCTGCACCGGGTGGCCGCTGCGGTGGCTCGGGGCGGTCAGCCAGTCGGCCTTGTAATAATAAATAATAAGGAAGATGCTGCTGCACGCCCACGTGATGGGGTAGACCCAGTTCACCACGGCGATGCTGTGGAAGATGGGGGTGGCGATGGAGATGATTGCGACACGAACCACGCACCAGAAGGTCAGCATGGAGATCATGGGGATGACGGCACGGCCGGCGCCGCGCATGACTGCCGCCAGGCAATGGGTAAGCGCCAGCAGGCAAAAGAACAGCGAGCAGGTATGCATCTTCTGGACGCCGAAGGCGATGGCCGCAGGCTCCTGCGTGAAGGCACGGATGAGAAGGGGGGCCAGCCAGTACAGCAGCAGCCCGATGACCTCCGCGATGACGACCGAGCAGAGGATGCCGAACCGGGCGCCCTGCCGGGTGCGCTTCAGCTCCCCGGCGCCCAGGTTCTGCCCGACAAAGGTGGTGATGGCCGCCGTAAAGCTGGTGATGGGCAGAAAGGCGAAGCCCTCTACCTTGCCGTAGGCACCGCAGCCGCTCATGGCCATTTCGCCGTAGGCGTTGATATTGGACTGCACCACCACATTGGCCAGTGCGATCACCGAGTTTTGCAGGCCGCTGGGCAGGCCGTAGGCCAGAATCATGCGGGTCATTTCGGGGTCAAAGCGGATCTCTCTCCACTGTACCCGGTACTCCCCGGATGCTGCGCTCATCAGCCGGCCCATACACAGGAACACGCTGACGAACTGCGAAATGATGGTGGCCAGCGCAGCGCCGTCCACATCCATTTTGAACACACCGATGAGCAGGATATCCAGCACCACATTGGTGATGGAGGAGATGATGAGATAGTAAAGCGGGTGGCGGCTATCCCCCACCGCCTGCATGACGCCCCGGCACTGGTTATACATCACCAGGCCGATGCTGCCCGCAAAGTAGGTACGGATATAGCTGACCGACTGCGGCATGACGTCCTCCGGGGTGCCCATCCATTGCAGGATCTGCGGGGTGAAGAGCATCCCCACGACGGTGAGGAACACGCCTGCCGCCAGACCGAAGGCGATATTGGTATGAATGGCAACGCGCATTTTTTCGACCTCACGGGCGCCGAAGTAGCGGGAGACCACCACACCTGCGCCCATCGAGATGCCGCCGAAGAAGCCGACCAGCAGGAAGATGAGGGTGCCGGTGCCGGTGACGGCGGCGAGGGCGCTGTTGCCCAGCATATTGCCGACGATGAGGGCATCGGCGGTATTATAGAGCTGCTGGAACAGAAAGCCCAAGAACAGCGGCACCGCAAAGGAGACCAACTGCTTGCCGATGGGGCCTTCTGTCATGCGGATTTCGGCTTTTGCCACAGTGATGTCATCTCCTTTTCCTTTTCTTTACACACCCGGGGCGTTTTGGGGGCAAACTTATTGTAGTATAGCAGATTTCGAAGGGCGGCGCAAGGGGCGGGCGGCACGTCCCGGCGGATCTGCGGCGGAGGAAGGGGCGGGCGGCAGCCCCGCCGACCGGAGGTCGGCGTAGGGGGCGCCCCCCTGCGGGGGGGCGCCCCCGGGCGGCGGAGCCGCCCGGGCTGCCGCCCGGTTCCCGCCCCCTGCAGGGGCCCGGAAAAGCATACATCCCGCCCCCGCCGCATATAGATGCACCAAGAACCCGCGTGAAACTAACTGGGGGGAGGTCATCTCATCGTGAAGGGGTTGCCGGAGGACCGGGCTGCCAAATTCGCCCGGTATATCATCGAAACAGGCGCCACCGTGCGGGAGACCGCAAAGCAATTCTGCATCTCCAAATCCACGGTACATAAGGATATCCAGGAGCGGCTGCCGCTTCTCAATTACCCGCTGTACCGCGAGGTGCGGGTGGTGCTGGACCGCAACAAGGAGGAACGCCATCTGCGGGGCGGGGAAGCCACCCGCCGCAAGTATGCCGCCCGCCGGGCGCGCGATAAAAAGTAAAATCCGCCGTCTGCCCCCAAAGCGGGAGGACGGCGGGTTTTCTTATGGGCCCCTGCAGGGGGCGGGAACGGGGCGCAGCCCGTTTCGGCGAAGCCGAAACACACGAGCGAAGCTCGAGTCGCCCGCCTGCGGCGGGCCGGGCTGCGCCCCGCCTCTCCCTTTTCGCAGTCCCTACGCCCCCGCAAAGCCGAATACGATGCCCACCACGGCGGAAAAGCCGAGGAACACTATGGGGTGCCATTTTTTCGTCTTTTTCAGGTTGGTGACGATAAACAGGAACACCGCCAGCGCCACCGCCGGCCAGCGGATGCAGCCGGGCAGTGCGGCAAAGCTCCAATCCTCCGCCAGCAGCGCCACGATGGCCACCGAAAGCGCCGCCGAGGCGATCAGGCCGGAGGACGCCGGGCGCAGCCCGTAAAAAGCGCTTTCCACATAGCGGTTCTCCCGGAATTTTTGCAGGAAAAGGGAAACGATGATAATGATGATGATCGAGGGCGCCACAAAGCCCAGCGTAGTGAAGATCGAGCCGGGGATGCCGCTCATCTCATAGCCCACATAGGTCGCCATATTCACCCCGATGGGGCCGGGGGTGCTCTCCGAAATGGCGATCATATCCGCCAGCTGGGTGTGGGTGAACCAGCCGGTGCGGTCGCTTAAATCGTACAGGAAGGGGATGGTGGCCATGCCGCCGCCCACCGCAAACAGCCCTATTTTGAAAAACTCCCAGAATAAGCGCAGCAGCATCATTTGGCCTTCACCTCCCATGCCTTCAGCAAAATGCCGGCGATCCCGGCCGCAACAATATAGATCATGGGGCTGACGGAGGTGAACACCGCCCCGCCGAATACCGCTGCAAAAATAATGACCGCTTTCCAATCCACGATGGCGGCCTTTGCCAGCTTGACGACCGAGTTGATCATCAGCACGGCGACCCCCACCCGGATACCGGCGAAGGCGTTTTTCACGGCGGGCAGCTCGGAGACATTCCCCAGTACGGCGGCGATGGCGATGATGATGACCAGCGAGGGGAACACCAGTCCCAGCGTGGCGATGACCCCGCCCGCTACCCCGGCGATCTTATACCCGATGAAGGTGGATACATTGACGGCAATGGCGCCGGGGGTGCACTGTGCCAGCGCATAGTAGTCCATCATTTCCTGCTCGGTGGCCCAGCCGTGACACTCCACCAGTTCGCTTTGCATCATGGGCAGCATGGCGTACCCGCCGCCTATGGTAAACAGCCCGATGCGGGCAAAGGTGATGAACAGCTGCCAGTATTTTTTCATGGTGCGGTCTTCCTTTCCTCACAGCTTTCCGTTTTAACAGGACTTTATTGTACCATTCCACGCGGTCGTATGCAACGGGAAAATCTCATCGGTGTCCTGCGGCTGCCCTTGCGTTAAAAAGGGGAGGCGGCGGTGGGGGTGGCCTGTGATGCCGTCGTTTTGTGCCTGTCCTCGCATCAAAATAGCGGGGCGGAGGCACCGCCGATCTTGCACCTTATGCCTGTCCTTGTGTTAAAAAAGGGAGGCGGCGACGGTGGGGCGTGGCAGTAGGCGGGGGTCGGCGATCCCATATTCTGCGCCTGCTCCCGCATCAACTGCTAAAAAGGGAGGGCATGGTTGGCCTGCACCGGTGTCCCCGCAATCATTTCCGCAGCCCGCAAAGAGAACTCCCCCGCCGGGGCAGGGGAGGGGTACCGGGTTAAATTTTGGCGGGGTCGCCCCAGGTGAAGCCCTTGGCGGTCACGCCGTCGATGACGTCCGCCAGGATGTCGGCGTTGGTTTTACTGACGGCGTGCAGCAGGTAGATCATGCCGGGGCAGGCGCTGTCCACGATTTTTTTGAGCGCCTCCGCTTCATTCGGCTGGTCATCGGTCAGCCAGTCCCGGTAGGCAAAGCTCCAGAAAATCGATTTGTAGCCCAGCTGCTGCGCCTCCGCCAGCGCACGCTCGCTGAAATTGCCCGAAGGGAACCGGAAGTACCGCATGGTATAATCAAAGTTTTCCTTGACGTAATTATGCAGCTTCATCAGGTCCTGCTCGGCCTCCTCCACCGAAAGCCCCGAATAGTTGGGATGCTTCCAGCTGTGGTTGCCCACCACGTGCCCCTCATCGATCATCCGCTGCACCAGTGCCGGCTCGGCCTTGGCAAAGTCCCCGGTGATGAAGAAAACAGCCTTGACCCCCTTCGCCTTCAGGGTGTCCAGAATCTGCCCGGAAAGCCCGAACTCATACCCCTCATCGAAGGTGAGGTAGACTTCGTTGCTGTCCTCCTTGAGGAATATGGCGTCATACTGCCCGTAGGTTTTATTGTAAAGCAGGGCGCCCTGACTGCGGTTTTTCTCATCCTTGGGGCCGCCGGGCCCCCAGTCCTTGCTTTCGGTGGAAAGCCCCGAGAGCTTTTCCGCATCCACCCCGGCCGCCGCGGGGATATTATTCTCATTACCGAGGTTATCATCCCCCGTTATACCGTAGTCGCTGTCGTATTGGTTGTCGTTATTTTCGGTATCGCCGTGGGTGTCGTTCTGCTCCGGCTTGGTGGTTCCGGGGTAGTTGGGGTCGTTTTCATCGTAGGTGGGCTGGCAGGCGGTAAGCAGCAGCACCCCCGCCAGCAGCAGCGCCAGGCATCTTTTTTTCATGGGTTTTCCTCCTAATTTGGTATAATCCTTATGTTTTATACAGTCTGTAAATATTCTGTTCTGCCTTCCGCCTGTATTGTAACACATTTCGCCGCATAAATCCTCCCCAAAATCTGCAAACTACCGGTAAAATGAAAAATTTGCGAAGGCGGGGGGAGCTTTCGGGCGGGCCCCTGCAAGGGGCGGAGGGCGGCCGCAGGCCGTTTCGGCGGAGCCGAAACCGGCGGGCGGAGCCCGCCGAAACCGCCCCGAAGGGGCGGTTTGGCCTGCGGCCGCCCTGCCCTGCGCCTTTTGCGAAGCCAAGGAGGAAGCCATGCCGAATACCACCATCACCAAAGTACAAGCCCTTGAGATCCTCGACAGCCGGGGCAACCCCACCGTCCGGGCAGAGGTCACCCTGCAAAACGGGGCGACCGGCGCCGCCGCCGTTCCCAGCGGGGCCTCCACCGGCGGGCACGAAGCCTGCGAAAAGCGGGACGGCGACCCCGACCGCTACGGCGGCAAGGGGGTGCTGGCGGCCGTCACGGCGGTGAACCGTGAGCTGGCCGAAGCCGTTACGGGGCTGGACGCCGCCGACCAATGCACCATTGACCGCACCCTGTGCGAAGCGGACGGCACCGGGGATAAATCCCGGCTGGGCGCCAATGCGGTTTTGGCGGTCAGCCTGGCCGCTGCCCATGCCGCTGCTGCCGCGCGGGGCGTCCCGCTGTGGCGTCACCTTGTGGATTTGACCGGGCGGCACCCCTGCCTGCCCCGCCCCATGATGAACATCCTGAACGGCGGCCGCCACGCCCCCAATAACATCGATATTCAGGAATTTATGATCATTCCGCTGGGCACGGCCACCTTTGCCCGCGGGCTGGAGCGCTGTGTGCGGGTCACCCACCGGCTGGGGGCGCTGCTGGAGGAGCAGGGGCTTGCCTGCGGGGTGGGGGATGAGGGCGGCTTTGCGCCCCGTCTGGAAAGTGAGGAACAGGCGCTGGAGCTCATTTTACGGGCGATGGAGGACTGCGGGCTGACCCCCGGGGAGGATATGGCGCTGGCGCTGGATGCCGCCGCCGGGGAATGGCAGACCGAAGGCGGCCTGTACCGCCTGCCCAAGCAGGGCCTCCTGCGGGGCCCGCAGGACCTGTTATGCTACTGGCGGCAGCTGACCGAAAAATACCCCATTCTCTCGCTGGAGGACCCCGCCGGGGAGGACGACTGGCCGCTGTGGGGGCAGCTGACCGAAGCCCTGGGCAAGCGGGTGCAGCTTGTGGGGGATGACCTTTTTGTGACCCAAAAGGCCCGGCTGGAGCTGGGGCTTGCCCGCCGTTCGGCAAATGCGGTTCTCATCAAGCCCAACCAGGTAGGCACCCTGACCGAAACGCTGGAAACGGCGGCACTGGCGCAGCAGGCGGGGTACGGGGTCATCCTGATCCACCGCAGCGGCGAAACCGAGGATACCACCATCGCCGACCTTGCGGTGGCCACCGGCTGCGGGCAGATCAAAACCGGGGCGCCCTGCCGCGGCGAGCGCACCGCAAAATACAACCGCCTGCTTTGCATCGAAGCGATGCTGGCGGGGGCGGACTGACGGGGAAGGGGCTGCCCCGGCCGGGATGAACGCAGAGCCGTCCCGCCGGGGAATAGCCGTTTTTAACGGGGCAGCCCCCCTCTTTGCGGAAAGCGGCCCTGCCAAAAGCAACTGCCTGCCGCAGGGACGGGGCGCAGCCCCGGCGGCGGAGCCGCCGAGCCGGTGCGAAGCACCGGCTGCCCCGGCCGAAGGCCGGGGCGGGCTGCGCCCCTGTGCGCCCGCTGCAGAGGATCTCTCAAAAAAAGAAAAGCAGGCAGGACCGCAGCCGTTTGCTGCTTTTCCTGCCTGTTTCGGGATTTGCCTTGTGGTCTCGGGCTTTGGGGGCCACCTATAAAAAAAGCGCCTTGCCGGCGTCTTTTTTTATCTGGTGACCCGGACGGGAATCGAACCCGTGTTACAGCCGTGAAAGGGCCGTGTCTTAGCCGCTTGACCACCGGGCCATTATGGTAGCGGTAGGTGGATTCGAACCGCCGACACTCCGGGTATGAACCGAATGCTCTAGCCAACTGAGCTATACCGCCATATGAGCGTGGTCATCACGCAATCGTTATTATACTAAATGAGAAAAGCCTTGTCAACATTTTTTTGCTTTTCTTTTGGGGAAATTTCGCGGTTTCGCCCCGGCCTGCCCCGCCGCCCTCGGTCAAAAATCCCATGTAACCGCCCCTTTTTCCCCGTTCCTTTGATAAAAACAGAGAATTGCGCCAAAGCCGGCATAATTCCTTGACCTTTTGCGGCGGATGCACTACAATAAAAAAAATATCTGCCCGGCCCGGGATACGGCGGGCGCCCTCCGCTTTGCCTCGGGAGCGCCGCCCCTGCGGGAGCGGCACCCCTCGCCCGCTGTGTGCGCCCGCCGGGAGCCCGCCCCGCCGCGCCGGGATAACATCAATTATAAGGGGGACCATTTGATGCTGAACACCGACCACAACTACAAGTTCCTGCCGGAAGCGCTCACCTTTGATGACATTTTGATGGTACCGGCCCACAGCTCCATTCTGCCCGCCGATATCAATGTCCGCACCCGTCTGGCCGGGGATATCCACCTGAATACCCCGCTGATCAGCGCCGCCATGGATACCGTCACCGAAAGCCGCATGGCCATCGCCATGGCGCGGGAGGGCGGCATCGGCGTCATCCACAAGAATATGCCCATCCGGCAGCAGGCCGATCAGATCGACCGGGTCAAGCGCAGCGAAAACGGCGTCATCAATAATCCCTTTTCCCTTTCGCCGGATCATCTCGTCAGCGATGCCGACCGGCTGATGGGCAAGTTCCATATCAGCGGCGTGCCCATCTGCGATGCCGACGGCCGGCTGGTGGGCATCATCACCAACCGTGACCTCAAGTTCATGTCCAGCTTTGATGTGCCCATCGGCGAGGTGATGACCAAGGATCACCTCATCACCGCCCCGCAGGGCATCACGCTGGAGGAAGCCAAGGCGCTGCTGCTGCGCAGTAAGGTGGAAAAGCTGCCCATCGTGGATGAAAACTTCCGTCTTACCGGCCTTGTCACCATCAAGGATATCGAAAAATCCAAGAAGTACCCCAACGCCGCCCGGGACAGCCAGAACCGTCTGCTGGTCGCCGGCGCCATCGGCGTCAGCCACGATATGGAGGAGCGCGCCGCCGCCCTTGTAGCGGCCGAGGTGGATGTACTGGCGCTGGACAGCGCCCACGGCCACAGCGAGAATATCCTCAAGGCGGTTTCCCGCATCAAGAGCCTGTACCCCAATATCCCCCTCATCGCCGGCAACGTTGCCACCGCCGCCGGTACCGAGGCCCTCATTAAAGCGGGCGCCGACTGCGTCAAGGTCGGTATCGGGCCCGGCTCCATCTGTACCACCCGTGTAGTGGCGGGCGTCGGCGTGCCGCAGGTCTCCGCCGTCTATGAGGCCGCCTGCACCGCCGCCAAGTATGATATCCCCATCATCGCCGATGGCGGCATCAAGTATTCCGGTGATATCGTCAAGGCGCTGGCCGCCGGTGCCAGCACCGTTATGCTGGGCAGCCTGCTGGCCGGCTGCGAGGAAGCCCCCGGCGAGAGCGAGATCTATCAGGGCCGCCAGTTCAAGAGCTACCGCGGTATGGGTTCCATCGCCGCCATGCAGAACGGCAGCAAGGACCGCTACTTCCAGGAGGGCAACAAAAAGCTGGTGCCGGAGGGCGTAGAGGGTCGTGTGCCTTACCGGGGCACCCTGGCCGATAACATCTTCCAGCTGATGGGCGGCGTGAAAAGCGGCATGGGCTATACCGGCTGCGCCACCATCCCCGAGCTGCATGAAAAGGCCCAGTTCGTCCGCATCACCGGCGCCGGCCTGATCGAGAGCCACCCCCACGATATCTCCATCACCAAGGAGTCCCCCAACTACTCCAGCCACAGCTGATCATACCCCCCACCCATCCCCCTTGCCGTGTGCAGGGGGGATTTTTGCGGCCGGAAAACCGACCGCATATCCTGCGGGCAGAAAAAGCTTCCCCGCCAAAGCCCCGGCTGCTCCGGCCGCAGCGGATCATACAATCGCCCATCCCCCTTGCCGTGTGCAGGGGGGGGATTTTTCCGGCGTTTGGCGGGCAAAAATGAACCACGTGTAAAGTTTTTTCCAGTTTGGTAGACAAGCGGGCGAAAAACAGTTATAATAGGGAACGATATTACGCCGCCCGACCGGCGGCTGCCAATTTGGAGGAAGCGAAATGAACAAGTTTGTAAAAGTGCTGGCCATGCTGATGGCACTGATGCTGTGCGTGGCCCTGACCGCCTGTGCCGGGAAGCAGGGCAACGGCGATGCCGCTGTCAATTACAGCCTCGGTTTGACCACCGACGGCCGCTATGACGGCATCAACCTGAAGGACTATGTCACCCTCGGCCAGTACACCGGCATCCAGTATGATGAAAGCACCCTGACCGTAAAGGAAGAGGATATTCAGAAGAAGATCGATTCCATTATGTCCAGCCACACCTACAAGGAGGATGTGACCGACCGTGCCGTTGAGGACGGCGACACCCTGAACATCGACTATGTGGGCAAGGTAGACGGCGTGGAATTTGAGGGCGGCAGCACCAAGGGCGCCGGCACCGAGGTCACCATCGGCGTCACCAGCTACATCGATGATTTCCTGGAGCAGCTCATCGGCCACAAGCCCGGCGAGACCTTCGATATCAATGTGACCTTCCCCGACTCCTACCCGAACAACCCCGATCTGGCCGGTAAGGAGGCCACCTTCACCGTGACCATCAATAAGATCATCGTCACCCATACCTTTGAGCTGACCGATGATTTCGTCATGGAGAACCTCAATAAGGACTACGGCTATACCTCCGTGGAGAATATGCGCGAGACCATCGCCAAGGACCTGCGGGAAAGCCAGGTGACCACCGCCCTGATGGAGACCATCTTCAAGAACTGCACCGTCAGCGAGGTGCCCCAGAAGCTGGTGGATAACGAGGTTTCCAATGTCATCAAGCAGCTCAAGTTCTCCGCACTGCAGTACAGCATGGATTACACCACCCTGATGTCCTACTACTACGGCGTAGACAGCGAGGAGGCCTTCCGCACCAAGTACGAGGAGGATATCCGCAACAGCATCTCCCAGTACATGACGCTGCTGGCCATCGCCGAGCAGGAGAACCTCATCGCCACCGAGCAGAACGTGAAGGACTACTTCAAGGCCGAGATGGACGCCGATGATATTTCCACCTATGTGGAGCAGTACGGCTACGGCTACATTTACCGCGCCGTCACCATCAATAATGTCGGGGAATTCCTGGCCGAGCAGAGCCCCGCCCCCGCCTATACCGAGATCAGCGAGATCATTGTGCCCGCCGTTACCGATAATGGGGCCGATGCAAACGAGACCAACACCGAAAGTCCCGCCGCATAACCCGATAACCGCTGTAACCAGCCGCCGTGCCGAAAGGCACGGCGGCTTTTGGCATGCAAAAGCCCTCCTCCGACGGGAACCGGGTGTTCCGGCCGGGGGAGGGGAATTATTGGGGTTTATTGTTGCTGCGGGGATCAGTCGTCTACATCAAAGGCTTCCAGGCCGCGCTTGGCTTCCACCTTGACATCGCCGTGGCGCACCATAAGCATGGTGAAGAACGCCAGCGCCACAAAGATGGCGGAATACAGGAACAGCACCGAATAGCTGACATTCTTGAGCAGCCAGCCCGCCACGATGGGGGTGATGGTTTGCGCCGCCATGCTGGCGGTGTAGTAGTAGCCGGTGAATTTACCGACATCGCTGCCCTTGCACATTTCCACTACCATGGGCAGGCTGTTTACATTGATGGACGCCCACGCCACGCCGACCAGTGCAAACAGGGCATACAGCGCCGGGTGGAAGGTGTTATTGGAAAGGGTATAGACATAGCCCGAGCCGAAGCAGGCGGTAAGCAGCAGCACGCCGAACAGGATGGTGCGGCGGCGGCCGATGCGGCTGGCGACGATCCCGACGGGGATATAGGAGCAGATGGCGCCGGCGGTGGCGATGGTCAGGCAGAGGGTGGCATCACCCAGGGCCATGCCCCACATTTTATCGGCAAAGGTGGTAAACCAGGTCTCGATGGCATTATAGCCGATGAACCACAGGGCGATGGACGCCAGCAAAAAGCCCAAGCTGCGGCGGACGGCGGGGGGCAGCTTTTCGTTGCCGCTTTCATCCACCTCGGCCAGGTTCCATTCGGGATGCTCGGCCTCCAGCGCCATATTTTCTTCATGCAGTTTTTTCTCACGGATGGTGGCAAACAGCACGCCGACCGAAACCGCCATAATGCCCGCCACGATGGCGAACAGCGGCAGGTAGTTCACGTGCTCCAGGCCGGCCACCCGGCTGGAGGAATACAGCACACTGGTGATGACCAGGTACAGGATACCGCCCACGGCGCCCATCAGGTTGATGATGGCATTGGCGCGGCTGCGCAGGGGCTTGGGGGTCAGGTCGGGCATCAGGGCGACCGCCGGGGAACGGTAGGTGCCCATGGCGATGAGAAGAAGTCCCAAAACGGCAATAAACAGCACCAGCTTGGTGACCGAGGGGTTGGCGGCGTAGCTGTTATCCAGAATGGGCAGCAGCATCATCAGCAGGATGGCGCAGCCTGTCCCGCAAAGGATGAAGGGCATCCGGCGGCCCAGACGGCTGCGGTTTCTGTCACTGATGGCGCCGAACAGCGGCAGCAGGAACAGGGCCAGTACGTTATCGGCGGCCATGATGATACCGGAGTAGGTCTCATCCAGATGGAAGGTGTAGGTCAGGATTTTGGGGATCACGCTGTTATACATCTGCCAGAAGGAGCAGATGGACAAAAACGCAAGTCCCACCAGAATGGTGCGCTTATTGTTGAGCTTCATGGGTAAAATAACATCTCCTCTGATATAATGGGGATCGCGCTGCTCCTATCATACCTTAAAATGGGGCAATTTACAAGGTGGGAAAGCGAGAGTTTACAAAATCCCGCTTGAACCGGCGGAGGAAGTTTGGTACAATAGGCGGCATATAGGGCACGGCCGCGCGCCGGGGCCCTGCCGGGGGCGAGGCCGGGCCGCAGGCCCTTTCGGCGCAGCCGAAAGCCGCAAGCGGAGCTTGCGGGCCCGCCCGGAGGGCGGGCGGCCTGCGGCCCGGTTCCCGCACCCTGCACAAGCCCCCGAAGGAGAAAGGAGCAAACCATGATTTTACGATACCTTGCGGTTGCGGCAGCAGCCTACCTGTTGGGCAGCATCAGCACCGGCGTACTGTTAAGCCGGGGACTGTTCCACGATGATGTACGGCAGCATGGCAGCGGCGGCACCGGCGCCACCAATATGCTGCGCACCTTCAAGCTGAAGGCGGCGCTGGCGACCTTTGCAGGGGACGCCGCCAAGGCGGCGGCTGCCGTTTTGCTGGGGCGTGCCATCGCCGGGTTTGACGGCGGGTGCGTTGCGGCGGTTTTTGTCATTGTGGGGCATATGTGGCCGCTGTTTTTCGGTTTCCGGGGCGGCAAGGGCATTGCCTGCACGGTGGGGGCGGCTGCGGTGCTGTACCCCGTCCTGCTCCTGCCGCTGGTGGTGCTGTGGGGTATCCCGGTGCTTCTCACCCGGTACATTTCGCTGGGTTCCATTATCGGCGGGGTCGCACTGACCCCGGCGGTAGCCGCCTGGTGCCACGGACAGGGGCTGGCGCCGGCCATTCCCGTAGGGTGCGCTGCCGCCATGACGCTGCTGATCCTGTGGGCGCACCGGGAGAATATGGCGCGGCTGGCCCGCGGAGAAGAAAATAAGGTTTGATGCCGTAGGTCGGTGCAAGGGGCAGGGCCGGGGCGCAGCCCCGCCCGCCTGCGGCGGGCGACACGAGCTTCGCTCGTGTGTTTCGGCGGAGCCGAAACGGGCTGCGCCCCGGTTCCCCGCACCCTGTACCGGCCCCGATAGAGAAATATGACCCGCCGGCCTTCCGGCAAGGAGGAGAAAATGAAGATCGCTGTACTGGGCAGCGGCGCATGGGGTACCGCCCTTTCGCTGCTGCTGCAAAAAAACGGCCACGAGGTCACCCTGTGGTCCTACTGCGAGGAGGAATGCAGCGCCCTGCGGGAGCGCAGCGAGAATAAAATGCTGCCGGGTGTCCCGCTGCCGGAGGGCCTGCCCCTGACCCACCGGGAGGATGTCGTGGCGGGCTGCGGGCTGGTGGTCTTTGCGCCGCCCAGCTACGCCATGCGGCAAACCGCTCTGCGGGTCAAGCCGTACCTGATGCCGGAGGCGGTGCTGGTAACGGTGGCCAAGGGCGTGGAGCCGGAAAGCGGCCTGCGGATGTCCGAAATACTGGCGGAGACGCTGCCGGGGCATCCCATTGCGGCGCTTTCGGGGCCCTCCCACGCCGAGGAGGTTGCAAGAGAAATGCCCACCGGCTGTGTTGCCGCCTGCGCCGACCGGGCAGTCGCCGAATGGCTGCAGGGCATCTTTATGAACCCGTCCTTCCGGGTTTACAGCAGCACCGATATCACCGGGGTAGAGCTGTGCGGCGCCGCCAAAAATATTATTGCGCTGGCGGCCGGCATGGCCGAGGGCATGGGCTGCGGCGATAACGCCAAGGCGCTGATGATGAGCCGGGCGCTGGTGGAGCTTTCCGCACTGATAAAGGCGGCGGGCGGAGAGGAAACCACCTGCTTCGGGCTGGCCGGCATGGGGGATATGATCGTGACCTGTACCTCGCCCCATTCCCGTAATCACATGGCAGGCGTTGCCATCGGGCAGGGGGCGCAGGTGGCCGGTGACCTGGGCGAACGCCGTGCGGTGGTGGAGGGCTACTACGCCGCCCAAAGCGTTACGGCGCTGGCCGAAAAGCTGGGGGTGCGTATGCCCATCTGCCGGTGCGTCCACGCTATTCTGTTTGAGGGGAAAAACCCCTCCGCCGCACTGACCGAGCTGATGCTGCGGGATAAACGAAGTGAATTTTAATGGCAAGGCCCCCGGAGGGGAAGCGGCAGGCTTCCTTTCCGGGGGCGGTTTTTTCTTTGCGTGGGCTTTCCGGGCGCAGCCCGAACCGTCCTCCGGACGGTTCCCGCGGCCGCAGGCCGCGGCGGCGGTGCTTCGCACCGCCGGGGCTGCGCCCTCCCAGGCTCACAGCAGAGCAACGACCACCACGCACCCGGCCCATACCGCCGCCCCGCACAAAAGCAGCATCCAGAAGACCCATCTGTTATCCACGCAGCGCAGCACATAGCTCCGCTGCGGCCTTTGCGGGTCGAACCAAACCGGCAGCACCGTTCCCACGGGGTACTGCTCCGCCATGGGGTTGCGGCTCACTCCGATGATAGAATTGCGGCTGCGCTCGATGTGCAAAACCCCGTTTTTCTCATAGCAGCGGCAGGCATTCCCCGCAAGGGGCGTGCGGACGGTACGGCTTACATACCCCCGGTAGCGGGGCCCGGTCACCCGGTATTCCCGCCCCTCTGCCGTATAGCGCACCACCGGCAGATGCACCGCACTATTCTCCCCGCCGTAGCAGACGGCGCTGTATCCCGTTACCGTCCCGTTGGTACGGCAGGTGCAGCGCTGCTCCATCACCAGATATTTGTAGCCGACGGTAAACGCCAGGAGCAGCAGGACAGCCCCGCCCAACCCCAGAAAAATGCTGAATACCAGCCGAATGATTTCAAGATCGGTCATGTCAGTCTCCTTCTTTGGCAAAAAATCAATTTATCCACAAGATAGCGGAAGCTGGCGGAAAAGTCAAGCCCGGAAAAAATCCCCGCCGTGCAGCGGGGATTTTGGTTTATTCTTGCGGCAGGTCTACCTTAATGGCCAGCTCGGCCAGGGATTTATCCTCCACCTCGGCGGGGCAGCCGCTCATCAGCTCGCTGGCGTTCTGCACCTTGGGGAAGGCGATGACCTCCTTGATGGACTCCTTGCCCAGCAGCAGCATCACCAGACGGTCCAGGCCGAAGGCCATGCCGCCGTGGGGCGGTGCGCCGTACCGGAATGCCTCCAGCAGGAAGCCGAAGCGCTCCTCGGCGCTTTCCGGCGTGAAGCCCAGTGCCACCAGCATCCGCTCCTGCAGCTCCATGGTGTTGATACGGATGGAACCGCCGCCGACCTCGCAGCCGTTCATGACCATATCATAGGCACGGGCACGGCAGTGGCCGGGGTCGCTCTCGATCCTGTCGAGATCCTCCAGCATGGGGCAGGTGAAGGGATGGTGCTTCGCCATGTAGCGTCCCTCCTCCTCGCTGTACTCAAACAGCGGGAACTCGGTGACCCACAAAAGGTCGAAGGTGCCCGGCTCGATGAGTCCGAGCTTCTGGGCAAGGTGGTTGCGCAGCTGGCCCAGCGCATCATAGACGACCTCATTCTTGGCGTCGGCCACGATAAGCAGCAGGTCGCCCTCCTCGGCGTCCAGCGCCTTGTGGATACCGGCGATCTCCTCCTCGGTGAGGAACTTTTCAAAGCTGGAGGAACGTCCCTCGTGGGTCCAGCGGGTGTAGGCCAGGCCCTTGGCACGGTAGGTCTTTACAAAATCGGTCAGCTTATCGATCTCCTTGCGGGAGAGCTTTTCGGCAGCGCCCTTGGCATTGATGCCCCGCACCGAGCCGCCCCCGGCGATGGCACCGGAGAATACCGCAAAGCCAGTATTTTTCAGGATCTCGGAAAGGTCGTGCAGCCGCAGGTCGAAGCGGGTATCGGGCTTATCGATGCCGTAGTTATCCATGGCGTCCTGGTATTTGATGCGGCGGAAGGGGGTCTCGAGCTCCTTGCCCAGCACCTCCTTAAAGACGCGCTTCATAAAGCCCTCGTTCATCGCCATGATGTCCTCCTCATCGATGAAGGACATTTCCACGTCGATCTGGGTGAATTCCGGCTGACGGTCAGCACGCAGGTCCTCATCACGGAAGCAGCGGGCGATCTGCATATAGCGGTCAAAGCCGGAGCACATCAAAATCTGCTTATACAGCTGGGGGGACTGGGGCAGCGCATAGAATTTACCCTGCTGCACGCGGCTGGGCACCAGGTAGTCACGGGCGCCCTCCGGGGTGGATTTGATGAGCACGGGGGTCTCAATCTCCAAAAAGCCGTTGGTATCGTAGTAGTCACGGGCCACCTTGACAATGCGGTGGCGCATGGCGATGGCGTTCTGCATTTCGGGGCGGCGCAGGTCCAGGTAGCGGTACTTCAGGCGCAGCTCCTCCTTTACGCCCTTGCTGTCATCGCTGATGGCAAAGGGCGGGGTATTGCTTTCGGCCAGCACCCGCAGCTCGGTCACATACACCTCCACCTCGCCGGTGGGGATCTCATGGTTGACCGACTCCCGCTGACGCAGCACGCCGCGGGCCATCAGCACATATTCGGCACGCACCCGCTGCGCCTTGGTCAGCACGGCGGGGTCGGTTTTATCATCGAAGGCCAGCTGCACGATGCCGGTACGGTCCCGCAGATCGATAAATACGAGGGTGCCCATATCACGGGTTTTCTGCGCCCAGCCGCATACCACCACTTCCCGGCCTATCATTTCCGGGGTGACGGTGCCGCAGTAATGGGTGCGCTTGAGGCCTTGCATGGTATCTGCCATAAGTTTTGCACTCCTTTTGTTTTGGGGATAATGCTTTCCCGGGATCGGGCGGCCACGCCTCCGCTTTTTGTCGGGACGACCTCGTCCGGTCGCCCTCCCCCGCTGCGGCGCGCCCGCCCGCTTCTGCCCGGTGAGCAAAATCTGACTTATTAACAACTAATTATAGCACGAATAGGGGCGGTGTCAAAGGGTTTTGCAAAAAAGAAACCGCCGCCCGGCGGGAAGGGCGCAAAATGGCACAAACCGCCATCGCCCCGCCGCAAAGAAAACCCCCGCCTGCGTTGCGGCAAGCGGGGGAAATGGGTTCAGCGATCGATCTTCCCGGCGGCTTCGGCGGCAGCCGCAAACCATCCGTTCTGCATCTCGGTCTCGAATTCCGGCAGGAAATGCGCAAGGGAGACGGGCTTGGCGGTGCCGGTGGCCATCTGCTTCAGCTGGGCGGAGCCGCTTTGCAGCTCGCTGTCCCCCAGCACCATACTGTACAGGGCGCCGATTTTATTGGCATACTTCATCTGGGCCTTGACGCTGCGCCCCATCAGGTCGCACTGGACGGCATAGCCCTCCCGCCGCAGCTGGGTGGTCAGCCGGAACGCCTCCTCGGCGGCCGCCTCTCCCATCGAAGCGATATAAAGGTCGCACTGCTGCGGCTCGGGGAAATCGCAGCCCTGCTGCTCCATCACCATGATCAGCCGTTCCAGCCCCATGGCAAAGCCGATACCCTCGACATCCGGGCCGCCCAGCTGACGACTCAAGCCGCCGTAGCGCCCGCCGCCGCACAGCGCCGGGAAGCCGGGAACGGAGATCTCAAAGACGGTGCGGGTGTAGTAGTCCAGCCCCCGCACGATGCCGGCATCGATGGTAAAGGGGATATCGGCATCCTTTAGGAGGGTCTGCACCTTTTCAAAGTGGTTTTGGCAGTCCCCGCACAGGTAATCCAGCACCCGGGGCGCGCCCTTGGCGATCTCGCCGCAGACGGGGGATTTGCAGTCCAGGATGCGCATGGGGTTTTTCTCCAGACGCTCCCGGCAGGTCTCGCACAGCCCCTCCCGGCGGCTCTCGAAATACGCCCGCAGCGCCTTGTGGTATTCCGCCCGGCAGGTGGGGCAGCCGATGGAATTGACGGCAAGGGTCAGGTCCTTCAGCCCCAGGGTCTGCATCCCCTCCCACGCCAGGGAGATGACCTCGGCATCGGTGACGGGCCCGGTGGCGCCGTAGCATTCCACCCCGAACTGGTGGAACTGGCGGTAGCGCCCCCGCTGTGCCTTTTCATAGCGGAAGCAGTTGAATACATAGCTGACCTTGAGGGGCAGGGCATCGCCCAGCAGTCCGTTTTCAATGGCCGCCCGGCAGATGCCGGCAGTCCCCTCCGGGCGCAGGGTAACGGAACGGTCGCCCTTATCGGTAAAGGTGTACATTTCTTTATTTACCACATCGGTGGTATCGCCCACGCCCCGCAGGAACAGCTCGGTATGCTCAAAGGTGGGGGTGCGGATTTCGCCGTAGCCGTACAGCGCCGCCGTGGAAAGCAGGGTGCGCTCGACATACTGCCAGCGGGGGGTCTCGGCGGGGAGAAAATCATTGGTGCCGCGGGGGCGGGTGGTGAGGATGGCCATAGGGGGTACTTCCTTCCTTTTTACGAAATGGCGGCATAGCGCCGGTCTGTGGTTTATTTTATCACAGCTTTGCCCAAAAGGGAAGAGGGTAGGGGGCGCAGCCCGTTTCGGCTCCGCCGAAACACACGAGCGAAGCTCGTGTCGCCCGCCGCAGGCGGGCGGGGCTGCGCCCCGTTCTCGCTCCCTGCACAGTCTGCGGGGTCAATGGATCAGCGCCTTCAGCAGCTGCATGGCGCGGCGGTACCCGGCAAAGCCCAGCCCTACTACGCTGGCTTTGGCCGCCATCGCCACATAGCTGCGGTGACGGAACTCCTCCCGGCGGCTGGGGTCGGAGAGATGCACCTCAATGACCGGCAGCGAAACCGAAAGCAGTGCGTCCATCAGGGCGATGCTGGTATGGGTATAGCCCCCCGCATTGATGATGATGCCGTCCGCCCCCTCAAAATAGGCGCGGTGCACCTCATCGATGAGGGCGCCCTCGTGATTGGACTGGAATACCTCGATTTGAAGTCCCAGCTCCCCGGCGGCCCGGTGCAGGTAGTGCTCCAGGTCGGCATAGCTTTCCTTCCCGTATATTTCCGGCTCCCGGATGCCCAGCATATCAAGGTTGGGGCCGTTGATGATAAACAGTTTCATGGTTTTCCCCCGTTCGGTTGGTTTTTGTGATCGCTTCGGATAAAGCCCGTGCAGGGGGCCCATTCGGGCCGCAGGCCCGGCGGCTCCGCCGCCGCAGCGGGCGAAGCCCGCTGGGCCGCCCCCTGCGGAGGCGGCCCGCCTGCCCCCTCCCGGCTCTCTGCTAAAACTGCCGGAACCCCCGTACCGCCGCCTCGGCAGCGGCCTCGGGCGCCCCGCTGTTCTCTACGGTAAAATCGGCAGCCGCCCGGTACAGCGGCTCCCGCCGCCGGGCCAGCTCCTGTATGTCTGCGGAAAGCGGCCGGCCGGCGGTTTGCAGCTGCGCCACGGGGCGCTGCAGCCGGCACAAAAGCCCGTTTTCCCGCAGGGCGCAGATGTTCTCCTCCCGCAGCACCGCACCGCCCCCCGCCGCTATTACGCAGCCGGTTTTGGCGGCCAGCCCGCGGATCAGCGCCTCCTCCCGTTCCCGGAAGTACAGCTCCCCGTGGGTCAGCAGCTCCTCCTCGGGGGTAATGCCGTATTCGGCCCGGTACTGCTCATCGCAGTCGATGAATTTCCGGTTCAGCAGGGCGGCCGCCAGCCGTCCCACCGTGGTTTTGCCGCTGCCCGGCATCCCGATGAACACCAGATTGCGGCGCTCGGCCAAAACCTCCCGCCACACCTGCAAAACCGTTTCCTCCGCCGGGATTTCCGCGCCGAAGGCGTATTCCGCCGCCGCAGCCTGTGCGGTCAGCATCAGCAAGCCGCCGCAGGCGGGGATCCCCATGGCGGCAGCCTGCTGGCACAGTCGGGTCCGCAGCGGGTTATAAATCACATCCGCTACCCCCTTGCAGTGCGGGAATGCCCGAAGCTCCAGCGGGGAAACGCCGCTTTCCGGGGCCATCCCCACCGGCGTGGTATTGATAAGATAAAACGCCCGGCCCCCATACCGTTCGGCCAGATTTTCATAGTTCAGCTCCCCGGTGCGGCTCACCACCGCTATTTCGGCGGCACCCAGCTCCTCGGCGGCAGCCTTTGCCGTATGGCCGGTCCCGCCGCTGCCCAGGATCACCACCGTTTCCCCCGTCAGGCTCCGGCCGTTCTGCCGCAGCAAAAAGGTTAACCCCGCAAGGTCGGTGTTGTCGCCGGTCAGGGTGCCGTCCGGCCCCTTTACCAGCAAATTCACGCTGCCGCAGCGCTGCGCCGCGGGGGTAAGCTGCGCGCAGTAGGGCAGCACCCGCCGCTTATAGGGGATGGTCACATTCACCGCCGCAAAGTCCTTTTCCCGCATAAACCGGTCAAATTGCTCCTCCGGCAGCGGATGCAGCTCATAGTTCACCCCGGCCAGCCGCCGGTGCAGCTGCGGGGAAATGCTGTGGCCCAGCGGCCACCCGATCAATCCGTACTGCATCATGACCCTCCTTTTTTACTTCCCGCTCCCGCCCGGTGCAGGGGGCAGGTCCTGCTCCTGCTTTTTGGGCGAAATATAAAATCAGCCCTCTATCGGTGCTGTCCTTTGCAAATTGCGCTCCCGCCTTGGGGCGGGGAATAGGGCAAGCCCCTATCATTGCTGCTTATCGCAGGGCGCTCCCGCTTTTGGTTTGGATATATGAACTTTCCTTTTTTGTTCCGATTATTACGGGGGGAAAGCCCCACTCCCGCTTTTTGGGCGGAATATAAAATCAGACCGCTATCGGTACGGATTTTTGCAGGGCAGCCCTTTTCAGGTTGGATATCATAGCCCTCCCTTTCGGGCAGGCGTGGGGGCAAATACCGATCCCCGCCGGCCGCTTCAGGGTCAAGCGCAAGCCGCCCCCCACTTTTTGCGGGATGCCGCACATTTTCCGCCTGCATCAAAGCCGCAGCCGGGCGGGCGCCGGTTTACTGCAAGGCGCAGGCCGCTGCAGAGGGAGGGCGCCGCAGGCGTTTCGCCCTGCGGGCGAAACCGACGGCGAAGCCGTCGAGCCCGCCCCCCTGCGGGGGGCGGGCTGCCTGCGGCGCCCCCCGGCGGGTCTGCACGCGCCTGGGGTCACAGCCCCTCCCGCAGCAACCGCAAAAGCTGCGGCTTTGTCATCCTGCGCAGGGAACAGTACCCGATCCGGTGCGGCAGCACCACCGTCAGCTCCTCGCCCTGCCGCTTTTTATCCGCCCATAAATAGGGCAGCAGCTCCTCCGGTTTGCAGCGGTAGCAAAGCGGCAGTCCCCGCCGCTTCAGCGCCGTTTTTATACGCTCCGCCGTGATGGAATCACACCACCCCAGCGCCGCACCGGCCCTTGCCATCGTCGCCAGCCCAATCGCCACCGCCTCGCCGTGGCTGACGGTATAGCCGCTGTGCCGTTCCACCGCATGGCCCACGGTATGCCCCAAATTAAGGGAAAGCCGGATGCCGGCATCCTGCTCCTCCTGCGAAACGACCGCAGCCTTATAGGCGGCGCAGCCGCACAGCACAGCAAAATAGTCCGGCTCCGGGGCGGCGACCAGCGGCCACAATTCCTCCCCGGCCAGAACGCCGGTTTTGACCGCCTCTGCCATCCCCGCCGCCAAAGCCGCTTCCGGCAGGGTCGCTAAACAGTCCGGGTCAATAAAAACGGCCAGCGGCTGCCGGATGACCCCGGCCAGATTTTTCCCGGCAGGCAGGTCCACCGCCGTTTTCCCGCCGATGGCGGCATCCACCCCGGCCAGCAGGGTGGTGGCAGCATAAGCAACGTCCATCCCCCGGTGGTACAGGGCCGCCGCCAGCCCGCCCACATCGCAGGCGGAGCCGCCCCCCAGCACCAGCAGCAGGTCGCCGCGGGTCAGTCCCTCCTCGGCCAACCGTTCCAGCAGTCCGCCCAGTACCTCCCATGTCTTACCGGCCTCGCCGGCAGGCAGGGACAGGCGGGTGGGGCGGTAGCCTGCCCCCTCCAGCGACTGCATCACCGCCGGGCCGTACAGCGGGAACACCGTTTCATCGGCCAGCACCGCAGCCCGGCAGGGCGGATGCAGCGGCAGCAGCCTTTCGCCCACGGTGTGCAGCAGCCCTTTTTCTATCGTGACGGGGTAGGGGTGCGGAGTATTAACGGGGAATGTCGGCATGGTATCGCCGCCTTTCTGGGGGATTTTCGCAAGACGCCGGTCTTTTGGCTTTATTATAGTATAACCCGCCGCAGGACGCAAGAAAACCGGCGGCGGGTTTTGCGGGGCCTCTGCAAGGTGCGGGGCCCGGCCGCAGGCCCGGCGGCGCTCCGCGCCGCCGCCACGGGCTCCGCCCGTGGGTTTCGACTGCGTCGAAACGGCCTGCGGCCGGCCTCCCACGGTTTGCAGAAACCCTAAAGGGTATCGCCGCCCCCCGCAAAGCAAAACCCCCGCCGTGGCGGGGGGTGAATGGGGCAGGGTTATGCCTTGGGATTGACAATATCGCGCCAGTCCAGGTCGCCGTTTTCCAGCGCATGGATCATCGCCTCGGCGGAGGCAATGTTGGTGGCGTAGGGGATGTTATACACATCGCACAGGCGCAGCAGGCTGGCCTCGTCCGGCTCGGTGGCCTTGGCGCCGATGGGATTGCGGAAATACAGCAGCAGGTCGATCTCGTTGCAGGAAATGCGGGAGGAGATCTGCTGGTCGCCGCCCTGGCTGCCCGCCATAAAGCAGGTGATCCGCAGCCCCGTCGCCTCTGCGACCAGCTTGCCGGTGGTTCCGGTGGCGCACAGGTTGTGGCGGCTTAAAATGCCGCAATAGGCAATGCAGAACTGTACCATCAGTTCCTTTTTGGCGTCGTGGGCAATCAGTGCGATATTCATGTAAAAATGCCTCCTTTGGCAATGTAGGGTTCTTTTTATGGGATTACGGCCGGTAAACGGCCAATAACGGACAGCTTTCCCCGCACAGGCGGGCGGCAATATTGCCGGTGGCGGCGCTGAAGGGCAGGTCGGCATCCGCGGGGATCATCCCCAGCAGCCGCGCCCCGATGGCATCCAGCACCGCATCCAGGTGGGCATAGCCCAGATCCTTCGGCAGGCGGCGCCCCACCCGGTTAAAAACGGTCCGCAGATTTACGGCCCCCTGCCCGGCCCACCAGTCGGCGGTCTTGGCAGCGGCGGCGATCCCCTGCGGCGTCACATCGGTCACGAGCACCAGCGTTTCGGCGGCGGGCAGCAGCCCCTTTTGCAGCGCCCCGGCACCCGGCGGGCAGTACCACAGCACGGCATCATAGCAGTCGCCGTTTTGCAGCTCCTCCCGCAAAAGCTGCACGCCGGCAGCCTCCGGCACCCAGTCGATGGCCGAAGGGCCCTGCAGCAGGGTCAGGCCGGGGGTGGCGGTGGGCAACAGGGCATTTTCCGGCACGCAGCGCCCCTCCAGCAGGTCGCACAGGTCAAACAGCCCCTCCTCCCGGACATCCAGCAGGCCGTTCATGCGGCGCAGTCCGGCGGTGGCCTCCGCCAGCAGCACCCGTTTGCCCTGCCGGGCCATCTGCCGGGCCACGGCGGCGGTAACGGCGGCGCTGCCGCACCCGCTGCAGCCGGCTGTCATAACAATGCTTCGCATGGCGGCCGGCCTCCTTCGGGTTTTTTAGTGTGCAGGAAAAAATAAGCTGCCGAACAGCTTTCCACGTTTATCTTATCATATCGGCTGCCAAAATGCAAAGGGTTGCTGCCCCCTCCGCAAATTTTTGTGCAGGTTCCAGTACAAAAGCCCCGCCGCTTACTGCACCCTGCCAAATCGGGAGGACACAGGCCCGCAGGGCCGGCGGCTTCGCTGCCGTAGGGGGCGGCCTGCGGCCGCCCCCCAAACCCGCCCTCCGGGCGGGTTGCCCTGCGGGCCGCCCGGTTCCTGCAGGGTGCCTTCCCCCGGCCTCTGCCTCCCGCCCGGCCCCTGCAAAACCCCCTCTGCCCGCCGGCCCCCGCTTCCTCGGCATCCCCCTGCAGGGTGCCGGCATCGGGCCGCAGGCCGTCCCGCCCTTCGGGCGGGACCCCCCGGCGCAAAGCGCCGGGGCGGCGGCTGCGCCGCCGGGCCTGCGGCCCGCCTGCTCCTTTCCCACCTCACCGCTGCCGCCGGGCCTGCGGCCCGCCTGCCTGCCCCTTCCTCAATCCCTCGCCCGCCCCCAAACCCAAGCCCCCGACTCTCCCATTGGGAAAGCCGGGGGCTTGCACCTTTTCGCATATAAACAGCCTTACGGCTCCTCGGTTCGGGCTGCGGCCTGCCGCGCCAGATAGTCCAGCTTGTTCTGGTGGTAGGCGCCGTCCTCGCCGAAGAAATACTCCTCCAGCACCGCCTTGGCCACCGGGGCGGCACGGTCTCCCTCGTACCCCTTCTCAATGATGACCGCCACGGCGATCTCGGGGTCATCGGCCGGGGCGTAGCAGATAAAGCAGGAATTAACCAGGCCATCGCCGCGCTGCGGGGAGCCGGTCTTGCCTGCCACCACGATATCCACGCCGTACATGCTCCAGGTTTTGCCCCGGGTGCTGCCCCAGGTGCCGTAGCTGGTGCCGCGTCCGTAGCGATCATTGTAGCAGCTGCGGGTCATGCCCTCCTGGATGGCCGCCCAGGTGCTGTCATCAGCCTCTATGGTCTCCACCACGGTGGGCTGCGCCTCGTACAGCACATTCTTCATATTGTAGTCCCATATTTTATCCACCAGGTGTACCTGCATCCGCTGGCCACGGCTGGCCAGGGTGGCGGTGTAGCTGGCCATCTGCAATATGGTGAACTGGTTATCCAGCTGGCCGATGGCCGATTGCAGGTCGTAGCTGTCGTACCATTCCTCGCCGATGGCGGCACGGGTCTCCGGGGAGGAAAGCTGTCCCGCCAGCTCGGGGATCTCAATGCCGGTGGCGTGTCCCATCCCCAGGGAATAGCTGTATTCATTGATGGTCTCGATGCCCATCCGCCGGCCCATATCATAGAAGAAGATATTGCAGGAGACCCGCAGGGCGTCTATCACATTGATGGGCCCGTGCACCCCTTCGCATACCGGCTGATAATCCCGGTAGTAGGTGTAGCGGCCGGTGCAGTTCACCCGGTCGGCGGTGGTCACGGTGCCGGTATCCAGCGCCGCCAGTGAAACGGCGGGCTTATAGGTGCTGCCCACGGTGTACAGGCCCTGTGTGGCACGGTTCAGCAGGGGAGAGGGAGTTTGCTGCACCATCTCGGAATAGCCGGTGTAGTAGTCATTCAGGCTGTAATCGGGGTAGCTTGCCATGGCGATGACCCCGCCGGTCTTTACATCGATGGCCACCACGGCGCCGGCCTCGGCCTCCTTACCGCGGGTGGCCGGGGCGTTTTTATTCAGGTAGCTGATGCGGTCGGCCAGTCCCTTCTGGGCGGCGGCCTGTACCGTCTGGTTCAGGGTCAGTTGTACGGTGTGCCCGGGAACGGCCTTTACCGTTTCCTCCACCCGCACCACGCTGCCGTCCTGGTCCTGCACCACGGTGCGCAGACCGTTTTGCCCGCGCAGCTCCTCCTCCATCACCTGCTCTATGCCCCGCTTGCCCACCGTATCGCTGAAGCGGTAGCCCGACGGATTGGAAAGGGAATAGGTCTTGCCCTCCTCCTTCAGCCGGTTGTATTCCTCGGCGCTCACCGAGCCGGTGACCCCCAGCACATGGGCGGCCAGGTCGCCGGTCAGGTAGGTGCGGACCGGGGCGGTGGTACCGTCCACGCCGGGCAGCTCGCTGCTTTTCTCCTTCAGGGCGGCCAGCAGCGCATCGCCGATATCATTGGCAAAGGTATAGGGGTTGTAGTCGGAAAATTCCGATTGGGTCATGGTATAGCGGATCCCCGCCAGCAGCCGCTGCTCCTCGGCGGTATAGCGGTACATCCGGTACTGTGTCCGCAGCGAAGCGATAAGCTCCTCATCGGTGGCGGCCGGCGTTTTGCGGTAGGCCCGCAGCCAGTCCAGCGTTTCGGCATCGCTTTTGCCCTCTATCTTATTGCGGGAACGCAGCCGGTCCAGCACATCGGTATCGGTGTAGTCGTTCAGATTATACAGGTCCCGCAGCCAGTACATGGCGTCCTCCGGGGTGGCGGCATCGCTTAATTGCAGCTTGCTGCGCAGGGCCCGCAGGGCGTTCTCGTCCTCCCCGGTAAAGGTATAGGGCTCCTCCCGGCTGATGGGCAGCTCATCCCGCCATTCACAGCCGTAGTCCCGGCACAGGTCGGTCAGCGCCAGCAGCAGGGGGTTCAGCTCCTGCTCGGAAAAATAGTTGCTGTCGATGGTGATATTGCAGACGGTGGTATTGCCGGTAAAGGCCCGCCCCTCGGCATCCACGATTTCGCCCCGGGCGGCGGAGACCTGCTGGGTGGTGGAAACGCCCATGGCCGCCTGACGGGCGTAGTCCGCACCGTCCCGCAGCTGGATCAGCATCATCACCACGGTAAAGAACAGAAAAACGGCGCCGACGGCAGCGCCCAGTATGATATAGCGTTTATTCTCGTTCGGGTACATGGGTCGGCTCCTTTCTACGGGCTTGCGGCAGGGGAAGGGGAAGCGGGGCGCAGCCCCGGCGGCGGAGCCGCCGCTGCGGCCGGAGGCCGCAGGCCCCGTCCGAAGGACGGGGCGGGCTGCGCCCCGCACCGGGCCCCTGCGCTAATTACAGCTTCAGCTTACAGTCGGGTATCGGTGCGCTCCTCCGCCATGCGGTGCAGCGCCCGCACCGGGTAATACAGCGGCACCGCCAGCACCACCGAATAGACGGCATGGGGCAGATCGTACCGCAGCAGCACCGGGGCTGCGCCCGTTACCCCTGCCAGCGAATAGCGGAACAGGAACAGCACAATCCGGCAGAATAGTAACGTAATCAGTACCGCCCCCGTCATTATGGGCAGGCTGGGCTGCAGGTAATTGCGGATCACCAACCCGCAAATAAGCCCCAGCACCGTTAAGAGCAGCATATAATACCCCATGGGGGCAACGGTATACAGGTCACACAGGTACCCGCAAAAAATACAGAATAATACCCCGGGCAGCTCCCGTTCCATGGTGGCCACCAGCACCGCCAGGGCCGCCAGCGGCAGCGGCCGCACCCCCCCGATCTCCAAAAGACCGGGGATCGACTGCAGCCGGAACAGCAATAGCGCCATCAGGGCATAGGCGCCGTATTTCAGGATATACCAGCGGTAAAGCTCCATGCGGCGCCCTCCTTTGCTTTCGTTTCTCGTCTCTGCCGGCGGCGTGGGTTCGGGGCGCAGCCCGCCCCGTCCTCCGGACGGGGCCTGCGGCCTCCGGCCGCAGCGGCGGTGCCTTGCACCGCCGGGGCTGCGCCCCTGCCCCCGCCTCCCGCACAAATCTCTATCTTACGGCGCCGCGGGCGTCTCGTCGTCGCTCGTCTGGGTCACGGTAAAATCGGTAATGACAAATACCTGCCGGGCGTTTTCCGGCCGTGCGGAAAGGGCCACCGCCCCCTCCTTGGTCAGTCCCGTATCGGCCAGCACCACCCCGGAAAGGTACCCCACCGTCAGTCCCTGCGGGATCTTCTCGCCGTAGCCGCTGGTCAGAACCAGGTCGCCGGCCGACGCCTCGCTTTGCAGCCGCAGGTAGGTCAGCCGGGCGCTGTTCTCCTCCCGCATGGATGCATCCCCGGTCAGAATGCCGGTATCCAGCGTAGTGCTGTCCAGCACCCCGATATTCACTGCGGGGTCCATCAGCGTCAGCACCCGGCAGTAGCGGTCGCTCACCCGCCCGATGATGCCCACCAGCCCGTTTTCGGTAATGACCGGCATCCCGGGGGCAATGCCCTGCACCTGCCCGATGTTGATGATAAAGGAGCCGGAAGGGTCGTCCGGCACACGTGCGATGACGGTGGCGGGCTCCAGCGTGTAGTCGGCGTTGCTGTCGCTGATGCTGAAGAACCGCCGGTACAGATCGTTCTGGTTTTTCAGCTCGTCGTAGTCGGCCTGCCGCCGGGTCAGCTCATCCACCTGGCGCTGCAGGTCCTCGTTCCGCTGCTGCAGCTCCCGCCCGCGCAAAACAGGCTGGAAAAAATCCTCCACCGCGTTGCCGATACCGGCAAAGAACTCCCCGAAGGGGGTCGCGATGGCCCCGCCGATATGGGAAAGGGCGGGCATCAGCCCGCCGGTATATACCGCACGCAGAAAGAACGCCAGTACCGCAGCCAGCAGCACGGCGATGATCTTAAAGGTCTTGCTGCGAAAAAAGTCTTTCATGCTGTATCGTTCCCTTTACGGTCATTTCCGCCCTCAATGGCTGGGGCGGTTATCGAAGAACAGGCTGCGGGAGAAGGTCTCCGGCGTTTCCAGAATGGCGCCGGTACCGCGGGCCACGCAGTCCAGCGGGTCCTCGGCGATGTATACCGGCATCCCGGTCTGCTGCGCCACCAGCGTATCCAGCCCGTGCAGCAGGGCGCCGCCGCCCGCCAGCGTAATGCCGGTCTCCAGGATATCGGCGGAAAGCTCGGGCGGGGTACGCTCCAGCGTGGTCAGAATCGCATCCACGATCACACCGATCTGCTCGCTCAAAACCTCCCGCAGCTCGGCCGGGGTTAGGGTGACCTCCTTGGGGAAGCCGTCCACCAGGTTGCGGCCCATCACGGAATAGGGCTCCTCGCCCTCGTAGGGGGCAGCGGAGGCGATGGCGATCTTGATCTCCTCGGCGGTGCGGTCCCCGATGAGAACGTTATATTTGCGCTTCACATAGGCGATGATCTCTTTCTCGAATTCGTCCCCGGCGCTGCGCACACTGCGGGAGGCCACAATGGACCCCATCGAGATGACCGCCACCTCGGCCGTTCCGCCGCCGATATCCACGATCATGCAGCCGGTCGGCTCGGCCACGGGCAGCCCCGCACCAATGGCCGCCGCCATCGGCTCCTCCACGATGGCCACCTGCCTGGCGCCCGCCTTAAAGGCGACCTCACGCACGGCACGGCGCTCCACCGCCGTTACCCCGCTGGGGATGCAGATAACCACGCGGGGACGGTTAAAGGTCACACTGCCCAGCGTCTTTTTGATGAAAAGCTGCAGCATACTGGCCGCAATATCAAAGTCGGCAATGACGCCGTCCTTGAGGGGGCGCACCGCCACAATGGAAGCCGGGGTGCGTCCCACGACCTCCTTGGCCTCATCGCCCACGAATTTTACGGTATCATTGCGGATATCCACCGCCACAACGCTGGGCTCCCGCAGAATGATGCCCTTGCCTTTCATATAAATAAGGGTATTGGCCGTACCCAGGTCGATGCCGATATCTCTTGCCATAGCCGTCTGCTCTCCTTTTATCTGTGATGTTGGCGTAGTCTGCCACTCTACCTGCTATTATAGACGATAAATCCCCCGACCACAAGTTAAAGAGTGTAAATTTTTTGTGGAGTAATCCCGGTTTTTCGGGGGAGGATAGCTTTATCCGGCCCTGTGCGGAGATCCCAGCCCCCTTTTTACCCCCTGCAAGGTGCGGCTTCGGGGCGCAGCCCGCCCGCCTGCGGCGGGCTGCCGGCCCCCGCAGGGGGCCGGCCGGCGGTGCTTCGCACCGCCGGGGCTGCGCCCCTTCGCCCGGATTCCCACCCCTTTTGTTCCACCTGCACCAAAAACCGCATTTTTCACAGGGGAAATTTTCACTTGTTAAAAATCTAATTTATAGACTACCCCATTTAGGGGTGATAGAATTGAATTAAAGAACCATAAAAACGGGGTTTTTTCGTCAAAATTATAACGCTGCCGTTATAACTGTGACAAACCCCAGCCGTGCGGAGGTACCAACCGATGAACAGAAGCATGAAAACCATGGACGGCAACAGCGCCGCAGCCCATGTGGCCTATGCCTATACCGATGTTGCCGCCATCTATCCCATCACGCCCTCCAGCGTAATGGCGGAGCTGACCGATGAGTGGTCGGTCGCCGGGCGCAATAATTTGTTCGGCGAGCCGGTTCGGGTCATCGAGATGCAAAGCGAGGGCGGTGTGGCCGGAACGGTCCACGGCTCTCTGGCGGCCGGTGCGCTTACCACCACCTTTACCGCCTCGCAGGGCCTCCTGCTCATGATCCCCAATATGTATAAAATGGCGGGCGAGCTGCTGCCCTGCGTCATCCACTGCTCGGCGCGGGCGCTGGCCACCCATGCCCTTTCCATCTTCGGCGACCACAGCGATATCTACGCCTGCCGGCAGACCGGCTTTGCCATGCTGTGCAGCAGCAGCGTGCAGGAGGTCATGGACCTTGCCCCCGTCGCCCATCTGGCCGCCATCAAGCGCCGCATCCCCTTTTTGCATTTCTTCGATGGCTTCCGCACCTCCCACGAGATCCAGAAGATCGAGGTATGGAACGATGAGCAGCTCGAATCGCTGATGGACCGCGCCGCGGTGGATACCTTCCGGTACCGCGGGCTTTCCCCCAACCGTCCCGTGCTGCGCGGCAGCGCCCAGAACCCCGATATCTTCTTCCAGGAGCGTGAGGTCGCCAACCAGTTCTATGATACCCTCCCCCGTGTGGTGGAGGAATACATGAACAAGATCAACGCCATGATCGGCAGCGACTACCACCTCTTTGATTACTACGGCGACCCCGATGCCGAGCAGGTCATCGTGGCCATGGGCTCGGTCTGCCAGACCATCGAGGAGGTCATCGACCACAAGCTGGTTCGCGGGGAAAAGGTCGGCCTTATCAAGGTGCGCCTGTACCGCCCCTTCAGCCGGGAGCACCTGCTGCGCGCCCTGCCCGATACCGTCAAATCCATCACCGTGCTGGACCGCACCAAGGAGCCCGGCTCCATCGGCGAGCCGCTGTATCTGGATGTCGTGGCGGCGCTTCAGGGCAGCCGGTTCCAGAATGTCCCCGTTTATACCGGCCGCTACGGTCTGGGCAGCAAGGATGTCACCCCCGGTCAGATCTTTGCGGTCTACCGCAATGCCAAAACCGGGCAGAAGCCCCGCTTCACCATCGGCATCACCGATGACGTCACCTATCTTTCGCTGCTGGAGACCGATACCCCCGATACCACCCCCAACTCCACCTACTGCTGTAAATTCTGGGGGCTCGGCTCGGACGGCACCGTGGGCGCCAACAAGAACTCCATCAAGATCATCGGCGACCACACCAACCTGTATGCGCAGGGCTATTTCTCCTACGATTCCAAAAAAAGCGGCGGGCTCACCGTCAGCCACCTGCGCTTCGGCCGGGAGCCCATCAAATCCACCTATCTTGTCACCAAGGCCGACTTTGTGGCCTGCCACAATCCCGCCTATCTCGGGAAATACGATATGGTGCATGATATCAAGCCGGGCGGCATCTTCCTGCTGAACTGCGGCTGGAGCCTGGAGGAGCTGGAAAGCCGCTTCACCGGCGAGGGCAAATCCTACCTTGCCAAAAATAATATCCGTGTTTTCACCATCGATGCCAACGCCATCGGCAAGGAGCTGGGGCTGGGCGGCCGGGTCAATACCGTATTGCAGGCGGCCTTCTTCCGGCTCACCGGCATCATCCCCGGCGAGGAGGCGCTGCGCCTGATGAAGAACGCCGCCACCCGGGCCTACGGCGCCAAGGGGGACGATATCGTCGCCATGAACCACGCCGCCATCGAGCGGGGCTTCCATGACGCCAAGGAATTTTCCATTCCTGCCCACTGGGCGGAGCAGCGGGGCGATTTCGTCAGCTTCTATGCCACCGGCCGGGACCCCGAGGTGGTGGAATACGTCAACCGCATCCAAATCCCCGCCGACCTGCAAAAGGGCGATGACCTGCCCGTTTCCACCTTCCTCGGCCGGGAGGACGGCCACCTGCCGCTGGGCACCAGTCAGTATGAAAAGCGGGGCATCGCACCGGAGGTTCCCACCTGGCTGCCGGAAAACTGCATCCAGTGCAACCTCTGCTCCATCGTCTGCCCCCACGCCGTCATCCGTCCCGCCGCCATGACCGAGCAGGAGGCTGCGGCCGCCCCCGCCGGGATGGCCACCCTGCCCATGACGGGGCTGGAGGGCCACCGCTTTGCCGTCACCGTCAGTGTGATGGACTGCACCGGCTGCACCCTCTGCGCCGGCATCTGCCCCGGTAAAAAGGGCCAGAAGGCGCTTTCCATGGCCCGGCTGGAGGGCGAAAAGCCCCGTCAGGTCTACTTCGATTATGCCCGGGAGCTGCTCCCCAAGCCCGCCGTACTGGAAAAATTCCGCGCGGATACCGTAAAGGGCAGCCAGTTCCGCCAGCCCCTGCTGGAATTCTCCGGGGCCTGTGCCGGCTGCGGGGAGACCCCCTATGCCAAGCTGCTCACCCAGCTGTTCGGCCCCCGTATGTATATCGCCAATGCCACCGGCTGCTCCTCCATCTGGGGCGGCTCGGCGCCCGGCATCCCCTATACCAAAAACGAAAAGGGGCAGGGCCCCGCATGGGCCAACTCCCTCTTTGAGGACAACGCCGAATACGGCTACGGTATGTACCTGGCGCAGGATACCATGCGCCGCCGCCTGATCAGGGAGGCCGAGGCGCTGGTAGAAAACATCGAGGCCCCGCACGAAAAGGAGGCGCTGGAGGGCTATCTTTCCACCCTGGAGGACGGCGACCGCAACCTTGCCGCCACCGATACCCTCATCGAGGTGCTTTCCAAGAGCCTTGACCCCCGCGCCCAGCAGCTTTTGCACCACAAGCAGTTCCTTTCCAAAAAATCCAACTGGATTCTGGGCGGCGACGGCTGGGCCTATGATATCGGCTTCGGCGGCTTGGACCACGTGCTTACCACCGGCGCCGACGTCAATGTTCTTGTCTTTGATACCGAGGTCTACTCCAATACCGGCGGGCAGATGAGCAAGGCCACCCCCACCGGTGCGGTGGCGCAGTTTGCCGCCGGCGGCAAGGAGGGCACCAAAAAGGACCTTGCCTATATGATGATGACCTACGGCAGCGTTTATGTGGCGCAGGTGGCGCTGGGCGCCGATTTCAACCAGACCCTCAAGGCGTTCCGGGAGGCCGAAAGCTACCCCGGGCCCTCCCTCATCATCGCCTATTCCCCCTGCATCAATCACGGCATCCGGGGCGGTATGGTCAATGCCGACCTTGAAATGAAAAAGGCGGTGGAATGCGGCTACTGGAACCTGTTCCGCTATGACCCCCGCCGCAAGGCCGCCGGACAGAACCCCTTCCAGATGGACAGCAAGACCCCCACCGGCGATTATCAGGCCTTCCTGAAGAACGAGGTGCGTTACAGCTCGCTGATGCGGGCCTACCCCGAGCGTGCCCACCGCCTGTTCGACCGCGCCGAGGTCAACGCCGTCGGCCGCCACGAGCGTCTGCTGCAATGGGAAGCGCTCAGCGGCAAGCTGGTGACCGCCGAAGCCGAGGAGCAGCAGCGTGAAGCCGAAAGCCGCCGCGCCGAAGCGGAGAAGCAGTAACCCCTCCCCGAATTCCCGCAAGACGAAAAACCGGGCGCAGCCCGTTTCGGCTCCGCCGAAACCCGCGAGCTTCGCTCGCGGCGCCCGCCTGCGGCGGGCGGGGCTGCGCCCCGTCCCCCTCTTTCCCTCCCCGCAAAGCCCCCCAAACCGCAAGCTCCCCCGACCATACCCGGCCGGGGGAGCATTTTTCGGTTGTCACACCCCCAAAGCCGCCGGGAGCGCCGCCCATTAAGAAAGCCCCCTGCAAAATACAGGGAGCCTTCTTAATTATATTAAGGAGAAGAAAATGATCCGATTGATAGAGCAGCGCTTTGTTATTTCTCCGCACCCTCCAGAATGGCCAGGCTTGCGGAAACGCCCAGACGGTCGGCGGAAGCCTCCACCATCGCCATCGCTTCATCGTAGTTGTGAATCCCGCCGGAGGCCTTGACCTTCATACGGTCTCCCACCACGGCACACATCAGGCGAACATCTGCGGCCGTTGCCCCGCCGGTACCAAAGCCGGTAGAGGTCTTTACAAAATCCGCTCCGGCCTTCAGGCTCATCTCGCAGGCCGCCTTCTTCTGCTCATCATTCAGGTAGCAGGTCTCTATGATCACCTTGACCAAGGTCCCCGCTGCGGCTTCT